>OGOI01001547.1_pt1 | contig 13590 bp, 20 predicted proteins | sample 1552631 | NCBI WGS metagenome assembly OGOI01 (sample SAMEA2580204, study PRJEB22360) | human gut metagenome | biome: human gut; feature: human-associated habitat; material: faeces | place: Denmark | collected 2008/2010 | reverse complement strand
GGATTAAACAATGTGAAAGGAATATTGACACAGACGATTTAGACATTGATTACGATGATAGTGTTTCTTATCAATCCGTAGAATGTGAAATGCGGTTTGAGTTGGAAGATAAGCCATCATGGAGTAGCACACAGAGAGCAGTTATCACATTTGAAAACGAGCATGACGAAAACTTGAATGTAGAAATTCCTGTGTCAAAGTGGATATGGAATAGCCACAATGAAGAACCGTATACGCTTTCTGTCAATAAGGATTTGACGATTTCGTCACTTAGAAACTTGAGTGAATTTGAGGTTTTACTTTTGAGATTATCCAGAGCCGGAACAGCCATCATTATTGATAAGGAATATGATGATGATTATATTCAGCCGGAAAAACAGCCAGAAGCATCATTTAGCTAGGAGAAAATGTTATGAAGAAATGCCCATACGAAGAAAATAAAATATGCACCAAGGACTGTAAATACGCTCTGACGTGCATCCAGAGAAAGTCGAAGAGGGAAAGGAGCAGGTAGAATGATTGAATGTATGAGAACAGTAGCGAGAAAGCCGGAGTTTGGACGGTGGATTCCGGTAAGTGAGAGGTTGCCGGATCCGGAAACAGAAGTATTGATAACTGCCAGAAGAAAATATAAGAGTGGAAGGTGTGTAGATACTATCACCACAGCGCTTTACGAAGATGGCAACATTTCGGAACGCGATAGTTGTTGGAACTGGGTAGACATTGACGGCGAGTATGACGAAGAGAATGATTGTTACATCGTCCCGGAAGGATGGTGGGAAAACAGGCACTTTAATCCGGATGAAGCCTACAATAATCTTGTGGATGATGAAGTTATAGCCTGGATGCCACTGCCAGAGCCGTATAGGGAGAGTGAGGAAAAATAATGGGTTGCGAAAAAGAATGCAAGCTCGGAAAAACATATTGCTGCATGGAGTGCCCGAGCTACGATATATGCCGGGAGAAGCGCAAGAACAGAAAATCGAGCTTTGAAAAGGCCGTGAAGTGGATTGCCGTTAGCATTGCGGTTATCGCCGGAATCAAGATGACGGGATCGGCGTGGTGCCTGTGGGCGTTTGCTTTGCCGATACTGTCAGATTAGGAGGGATAGCATGGAGAGTAGATATTTATATCGCGGAAAGCGGATTGATAACGGCAAGTGGGTGGAAGGTAGTCTTGTTACCGGAGTATTTTTTCGGTTAGGACAGGAAATCCCGTACATGTTTTGCCCTAATCTTGCCGATTATGATTGCTTTGAGGATTTTTCGGAAGAAAATGGGATATTTGAGGTAGACCCATCCACTATCTGCCAGTGCACCGGACTTAAGGACAAGCGCGGTAAGCTGATTTGGGAGAATGACATTATTAAAAATGATAAAGGCAATCTTTACAAAGCATTTTGGCAAGACGATCATTATCAATTTTCGTGGGTGTGCGTTAAATCGGAAAAATTGCCTATTGGTGCTAAATGGAATTTTGATTGTTTTAGAGGATATGAGATAGAGATCGCCGGAAATGCGTTTGACAACCCGGAACTGTTGGAGTGAATTGTTTCCAAAATGGAAATAGTTGAAAGGAGTAGCCATGACGGAGAATGAAGCAAAAATTTTTATTCAAAACGCGATGGAGCAGTCAAAAAAAGCTTTAGCTGAATTATTATTGATTTCTCCAAAAGTGTTTACAGTTAGAAAAAAGAGCCTGGGTGAGTATTACAGTAATTTGGAGAACTGCAAAAAAGAGATTCAGTCATGTGAAGTGGCGATTCAGGCACTGGAAGAGGTACAGCGCTGGCATACGTCAGTTGTTAATCCCAACATCAAAAATGAGTTTGCAAACCGTTCGACGCAGATTTGTGTGAACTGCGACCATAAAGATGAATATATCGAGGAGTTGGAAGCTGAGGTTGAGCCGTATCGAGCATTAGAAAAACGCCTTACGGATATGTTCGGCGGAGAACTATCCCTTGAGGACGTAACGGATGAACTGGAACGATATCTGAAAGAACCGGATAACACGCATCCAATAAACGCCAAAATCCTTACCTACGAGGATGCGGCAGCTTGGGATGCTTACCGCGCAATCGGCACACCGGAAGAATTGCAGGAGATGAAGAAAGATTTTGCTGAAGCGTTAAGCGACTGGCGGCAATATCGTAAGGTTGGAACTTTAGAAGAATGCCGGGCGGCTGTGGAGAAACAGACAGCGAAGCGACCGAGAATTATGGGAAACGCAATGATTTGTCCATCGTGCCCGAGATGCTTTAAAAGTGATAATTCCACCTATTGCCCAAGTTGCGGTCAAAGGATTGATTGGGGGGAATGAAGAATGAGCATAGTTTGGTTTATAATCCTATTTTATGCCTACGGTAATGGAATTGAAATTACTGATATGGAATTTATGATGTGCTCAATATTCTATATAGGAGATTGCATCCTGATAAGAAAAGGCGCCGAACGGATACTATTACTACGAAGATTGGCAAAGAAATGACATTGCCGATGTTACAAAGTGGAAACCATCCATCCACATGCCGAAAGAAGCCGCGCGTATTTGGCTTAAGGTTACGGATGTGAGGGTGGAGCGGTTACAGGAAATTACAGAAGATGGATGCATTGCAGAGGGAATATATCCATCAAATTGCAGAGGATGTAACGCTACATTTGGATGTGATGTATGTCCTGATGAAGGATATGATGAAGTCGATAAGTTCGTAGAAGTCTGGAACAGTACCATCAAGAAGTCCGACCTTGACCGTTACGGTTGGGATGCATCACCGTGGGTTTGGGTTATAGAATTTGAGCGGTGTGAGAAACCGGAGGTAAATTAAAACTTAGTGAGGTAGTCATATATGACAGACAAACAATTTGCGAGAAGATTGGCAAAACTGAATACAGCATTGTGGAATTGTATTGGAGAAGCCGAGACTTTATGCGATGAAGCTAAAAATAAAAACATTGACGATAATATGAAAAAATTATTTGCTCAATACAATGATGATGGAGCAGTGAATTGTGACATTCATAACGCTACGTTATCTGATGTTTCTTATTTGATTAAAAACATGACCACGGAGGAAATATGAGCAAACGACCAGAAGTTACGAAAGAACTTTCTTTAGCGCTTGAAAGATATATAAATCCCAAAAACGACACAAGAATTTATATGGCTAAAGAAGTCACGTTTGATTATGCCACAGGACACGCAATCAGAGTGGATTACATGAGATTTAAGCCTGTGAACAATACAGTCTCTGGGATTGAGAAAGGGGACTTTTACTGTTACGAGATAAAATCTTCTGTTGAGGATTTTCATTCGGGACATGGTTTGAATTTCATCGGTGACTACAACTATCTTGTAATGCCGGAGGAAGTATATGCGGCTGTATCAAAAGAAATCCCATATTTTGTTGGCGTGATTGTGCCAACAGAAAGCACTTGGCGGAATAACTGGAGAGAACTGACCGTAATCAAGAAAGCAAAGCGCAGAAGTAGAGAAAAAGCATTATCGGAAATGCTTTTTATGATGTTTCGTTCCGCGGCGAGAGACAGATATAAATTATCTTAGTTGGAGGTAAAAAAATTATGGCTAAAGCAGTATTGATTATGGATATGCCGGAACAGGTATGCCAGAAATGCACATTGTGCTATGAGACAGAGAATGATGACGAATATCTGTGCTGTGCGACAGGGAAACTTGTACCAGACGGAGAAAAGCCGGATTGGTGCCCACTCCGGGAACTGCCAGAGAAATCAGCTCATCCAGAGCATTGCGACAATGGAAGGTTCGATGCAGGCTGGAACGGATGCTTAGATGCTATAGAGGGAGGTGCACATGGGAAAGAGCAGAGCGAGTAAGCTGAACGGCTACCGGAGTGCGGTAAGCCGGCAGACAAACGATGTGTATAAGTTCAAGACCAAGAGAGTTAAGAAAAAGTAGTGTAAAACGCGATTGCGGATGAGAAACAAGTCTGTACCGAAAAATGACTTTTTTGAAAAAATTTCTGACATATTATCGTTGCCCCAGGGAGGAGGCGATAATATGGCAATTATTGTGACAGATCCACAGTACATTGAGGCAATCGCATTTGCAATCGGAACGTTAGTGAAAATGTTACGTAAATAATCGAAAGGAGTGAGAGGTTTGCTGGCCAGCGTAAAAGAGCTCTTTACTCCGTGAAGAAATGGAATCAGTACAGGAAAGAATGGAACGTCTTGGAACAAAGGAAAAGATTGCTTCGTTCATGCAGAAAGAAAAGCAGGATTATGCTTTCAAACGCAAATATGCGCAGATCAGAGCGGAAGAGTTCAGATCAGAATGTGACCGCAGAGGGCTAAATTGCCATGTGTCGGTAGGCGGTCTGGACAGCATCATTTTATATATATTCCTCCATGAGGTGTGTGGAATTGATGCTCCGGGGGTATCGGCATCCACTTTGGAGGATCAGAGCATCCAGAGGGTACATAAAGCGATCGGTATTATAAATGTGCCGCCGCTCCTGCGGGAGGATGGTACACGATGGACGAAACCGAAAGTTATACAGGAATTCGGGTTTCCGGTCATATCCAAGGAGATCGCCGGGAAAATTGAGTTGTTGCAGAATCCGACCGAGAAGAACAAGACAGTCAGACATGCGATCATAACGGGAGAAACCGGGGAATACGGTGGCTGGCAGAAGAATTCAAAGATGCAGCTTAATCAAAGATGGCTGGAACTGTTTGGGGGATATGAGAATGAAAATGAGGGGTGCGACTTTAAGAAGCCGGACTTTCTCGTATCTTCCAAGTGCTGTTATTATCTCAAGGAAAAGAATTGTGATGATTGGGGCAAGGAACATAACAGCGTGCCATATTTGGGACTGATGGCATCCGAGGGCGGCAGACGTGCCAAAAGCCTGCGGATGAATGGATGTAACTATTTTGGGGCATCGACCATCCGATCAGCGCCATTTGCGATATTCCACAGACAGGATATATTAACACTTGCCTTGGAGATGGACGATCTTTGGAAGCATGATTTAAAAGAAAAGTACCGTGACGCAGGCCTTAAGGCAGGAAGAATGTCGGAGTGCTTCCAGATGCCGGATTCTTTGATACCGGAGATTTACGGAACGATTGAGAAAAAGCCGGACGGTACATTGTATACAACCAAGGCGCAGCGTACCGGTTGCAGTATGTGCGGTTTTGGAATCCACATGGAGAAACGACCACACAGGTTTGATCTGCTTTATGAGAGCAATCCGAAAGAATGGGATTATCTGATGTTTCATATGTGCAAGGATAAGGACGGCAATGACTATGGATGGGCGAAAGTCCTGGACTATATCGGCGTTGGTTGGGAACCTACGACGATCGGGGACAACTGCAAAGGGCAGATGAGTTTACCGTTAGATCAGATGATATAAAAAAGGGTGCATGCCTTAGCATGCACCAGTGCATTCCGCTATTCGGTGGAATTTCACCACCTCATCAGCAAGTTATACTTGTTAGCGGAAGTAGCAGCGTAAATCCCAATGAAAGATAAACAGTTGCAAGCAAACGAATTAAAAATTGCTGTTACAGTCTCAAGTTTTTTCATGGGTACCACCTCTTTACAGAAGGAAAAGAAAACTACGGTTACGCTGCTTAGTATTGCACTAAATACTAGGCATAGTCTCGTCAGGATTGATGCGCCACTTCCAATCGACACAATAAGTGTTTCGATATAAATAGTATATCAAAAAAAGAAATGAAGTCAAGAAAGGAGCCGGAACCTATCCGGATAAAAGGCGCGCCGGGTTCCTTTGAGAAAAAATGAGAACAGTATTGAAATATCCGGGAAGTAAATGGAACATTGCTCCCCGACTGGTGGAACTGATACCGGAACATCACAGCTATGTAGAGCCGTTCTTCGGCAGCGGGGCCGTGTTATTTAATAAGCCGGTATCTGATATCGAGACGATCAATGATCTGGATCATGATGTTGTGAATCTCTTCCGGTGCATACAGGAAGATGCGGAACGTCTGTCCAGAATGGTAATGACTACACCATTCAGCCGTGAAAAATATGAAGATACATATAAACTGGATGTATGGGAGCTGATGATGCCGGATGAACCGTACCATAAAGCATTGCGATTTCTGGTTCAGTGCTGGCAAGGGCACGGATTCCGTACCAATGGCAGCAAGGTAGGATGGAAAAATGATGTACAGGGCAGAGAAAGAGCTTATACATTATGGAACTGGTACCGTCTGCCGGAATGGATCATTGACATAGCGGAACGGTTGCGCATGGTACAGATCGAGAACCGCCCGGCGGTGGAAGTGATTGAGAGATTTAATTACAGCAATGTTTTTATGTACATTGATCCTCCGTATGTTTTGGGTACCAGAGCAGGAAAACAATATAAACATGAGATGACGGATGCGGATCACGAGGAATTATTAAAAGCGTTACTGCAGAGTAAAGCAAAGATTATGATTTCTGGTTACGAGTCAGAAATGTATAACGACTATCTGAACGGATGGAAGAAAAAACAGTTTTCAAGCTGTGCGGAGCATGGAAAGGCACGCACAGAAACGGTGTGGATGAACTATGAGTCGGATCCACAGATGAAACTTAATTTTTCGGAGGTGCTGTCATGATCCAGACAGCAGAAGATAAAGTGAAAGAGTACTGCCAGTGCATCCGCAGAGAAATAGAACACTGGAAAGTTATCAACCAGAACGGGTGCAGTGATCCGTTCTGGCCGGATGGGTGCAACATGAATCTGACACGGAACCACATCATTTATTATCAGTCAAAGATCCGTGAGATCTGCACAGAGAATCGGTTACCGTTGCCGGATGAATATTATCTTGCGGTTCCGCCGGAAGTCAATGTGAATTATATGGCGAATTTGAAACAGAAAGAGCGGGTTACACAAATATTTTACGGTGGGCATGTACCGGTAAGAAAGAAATATTACTACGATGAACAGCAGATGAGTTTATTTTGAACAGACCGGACAGCTCGATCAAACAGCTATAGCTCCGCCAGCAGTAATGCGGCGGGGCGGAAAGAGAGGAAAAGGTGAAGTATACAGTAGAAACAACGGAAAACGGTGTTAATGAGACGTTGGAATTGAATGGAACAATTTACAAAAAGGAATGGTTAAGAAGAAAAAACGGTCTTCTTGAGTGCTCACAGAAAGATTTCCGGGCACAGATGGAAGAGGATGGTTACTCGGGAGAACTTGCTGCGAAGGTCGATGAAATATTTGATGGATTTTTAGCAGATGCCGTGGACGATATGAGAGACTATTTAGATTAGTGGAGGCGGATCATGAAAAAGAAAATCATAGCGGCTATCGTAACGGCAACACTCTTGATCGCCGGATGCAGTGACATGGCAAACGTCAGCGCAGGGCAGGATAATACGATGGTATTGGTAGAAGGTTGGCGGGATTACGGTATCTATGCGGACAAAGACACAGGCGTCATGTATCTGGTGTATCAGCGGAATGGTACCGGATGTACCGTTATGCTCAATGCAGACGGGACACCGAAGATCTGGCAGGGAGAGGAATAGGAAAAGAAAGTTTTAAAGGGGGGAATGTGCGTGGATGAAAAAGAAATATACGAGATCTGCATGAGCGTGGACAGTTTCATTGCTGCGGAGCTGACAGAATCCATCGTGTGCGGCACCAGCTACGACATGCTGGAAGCTCACTACGGCATTCTCCCGATCAGCAGGACGCACTTTTATCGGAAAAAGCGGATCGTGCAGCGGATCATTAAGCAGAGGATGGGGCGGATCGTGGAGGAGCAGAATGGGCAGTTGAGAATGGTGTGGTAATCTTGCAAAAATTGTCAACAAGTGTATAATTATTACGCAAATAGACAATTTTGGAGGTTATATTATGAAACTGAGAAATATTTATATGGCTTGCAAAAGAAGTGTAGAGCAAATTCGTAATGTACGTATTTACCAAAATACTACTAGTACAACAAGATATTGGGTTAGTGGCTGGAATGATGCACAAACTGCGATATTGAATAATTTAAAAGGAATTGAATTATTTGAAGAAAAAATAGCAGCATTCATCAATGCAATACCTCAGGCGTTAATAACTAGGAACGAGTTCGAGGTAAGTTCGTCAGATTGGACATCTATAAGAAATAGACATAAAGAATTATTGATGAGCATACAGGATGTGATTGAATTATATGAGTCAATGGGTTTTGAGGAGAATTCTGCTCAGGGTATAGATATAAAGTTACCTGAATGCAAGGATTTTCAGGAATTTAGAAAGTGTATTGATGAATTAGATTTTATTTTATACAAATGTCCATTTTTTAAATCTGATGAAGAACACTTGCAGTTTGAATCAATGGATGTTGGTTCCTTATGGATAACAATTTTAGCAGTATCGGCTGTTGGGGTGTCGGCTAGTGTATTGTTAAATAATATAGCAGCATTTATTGATAAGTGTTATGTGATAAAAAGTCATCAATTGACGATAAAACAGCAAGAAGTTATATATGAAAATATGAAAATTGATCAAAAAACAAAAGAACAGTATTTAGATGGACTTAAGTTGGTATATGATCAGATTGTAAAAAGCACTGTAGTTGAGTTAGAGGAAATAACTAATATAAAGTTGGAAGATGGTGAACAGGTTGGAATTGTTTCCCAGGCTTTCGATAAAACCATTTCGCTATTAGACAAAGGGCTACAAATATACACCACAATAGATACGCCAAAGGAAGTACAAAATTTGTTTAAACCATTAGAAATGAAATATGTTGATGTTGCTAAGCCTATTGAAAAGATAGTACAAAAAGAAGAGTAAGTAAAAAGGAAAAGAGAGGTTTTACCCTCTCTTTTTTCATGCCTAAAATGGCACAAGTCCACTGATTATCTGTTTTATAATTATGGTATGAGGTTAGAAATATACCATTTAACAGAGAGGATGTGAGATAGTGGAGAATTACGAGAAGGCAGAACAGGACTATATGGCAGGAATGAAATACAAGGAGATAGCGGAGAAGTACGGAACCACTATCAACACTGTCAAGAGTTGGAAGAAACGGTATGGATGGAGCAGGGGAGAGGGTGCACACAAAATAGAAAAGGTGTGCACACAAAAGCCAAAGGGTGCACACAAGAAAGCAGTGCCCATAGATGACGGTACAAAAGAGACACTACAGAATGATGACCTTACGCCGGAACAGCAGATGTTTTGTATATATTACAGCAAGACGTTCAATGCGGCGCAAAGTTACCAGAAAGCATATGGATGCAAGTATGATACAGCAATGGTTAATGGCTGCATGCTACTAAGAAATACTAAGGTGCGAGAAGAGATAGAACGCCTAAAAGAGATCAAGCGGCAGCAGATAGTAACCGGAACAGAGGATCTCGTGGAATTGCAGATGAGGATTGCGTTCGGTGATATCGGGAATGTGCTGGAGTTCGGGCGGGAAGATATTGAAACAAAAGACGGTCGGATGGTTCGGGTTAATTCCTTGAGGGCAAGGGAATCCAGTGAGGTTGATACGCAGATGATTAAGAGCATCACAGAGGGACAAAACGGCTTGACTGTGGTCATGAAAGACGAACAGAGGGCGATTGATTGGCTCACGAAGTTCTTTGAGATGAATCCAGACGACAAGCACCGAAGAGAATTTGACAAGCGGAAACTTGAACTTGAGATGCTCAAACTTGAAATGCAGACCAAAGAGAGTGCGGATGATACACCAGAGCAGGACAACTTCTTAGAAGCATTAAACGCATCAGCGCAGGAAGTGTGGTCGGATGACTGAATGGAAAAATATTGACGAGCGCATAGCCAAGTTAAAAGAAAACATCATGCGAAATGCCGTTCGGATGAAAAGGAAGTACCAGCAGAACGGTTTTGAGTTTCGCCCGTTCTCGACCAAGCAAAAGAAAGTCCTTACCTGGTGGTGCGATACATCCCCAGTAAAGGATATGGACGGCATCATAGCGGACGGAGCGATCCGAAGCGGTAAGACACTCAGCATGTCACTTAGTTTTGCGTTGTGGGCTATGAGTACATTCAACCAGCAAAACCTTGGCATGGCAGGAAAGACGATCGGCTCCTTTCGGCGAAATGTTTTGTTCTGGTTAAAACTGATGCTAAAGAGCCGTGGCTACAAGGTAGCAGACCACCGCTCCGACAACATGGTCGAGATTTCAAAGGGCGAAGTTGTAAATTTCTTTTACATATTCGGCGGAAAAGATGAACGGTCGCAGGATTTGATACAGGGTATCACACTTGCCGGTATGTTCTTTGACGAGGTCGCCCTCATGCCGGAATCATTCGTGAATCAGGCAACAGGACGTTGCTCTGTGGATGGTTCAAAGTTCTGGTTTAACTGCAACCCGGACAGCCCCAGCCATTGGTTCAAGGAAAACTGGATAGATAAATCAACCGGGTATCTTGGAAAGAAAAAGGTTGAGGAGATAAGGCAGAAAGCGGCAGAGGAAAATAAGCCAGATGGGTTGAAAGAGATAATCTATCTGCATTTTACAATGGACGATAACCTTTCTCTTTCTGAAAAGGTAAAAGCACGATACCGGGCGATGTATAGCGGTGTATTCTATGACCGGTTTATCCGTGGGTTGTGGGTCATTGCAGAGGGGCTTGTCTATGGAATGTTCGATAAGGAAAAGAACATCTTCCACGGAGAATATGAGTATAGCCCGCAGTCATCCTATTATCTTTCCATCGACTACGGAACTATGAACCCGTTCGCGGTAGGGCTGATGGAGTTGCAGAATAGCGGCAGGGTGAGGATGCTCCGGGAGGGGCACTATTCCGGAAGAGAAAAGGGCGTAACCATTGACAACGAAGCATATTACAAAATCATACAGGAAATCGCCGGGGACTTCCCGATAACGTCAATCGTTATCGACCCGTCAGCGGCAGCAATGAAAGCCACAATCCGGAAATACGGGGAATTTACCTGCATGGACGGAAATAATGACGTTCTGAACGGAATACAGGAGGTAACGAAGTATCTGAATCTCGGTATGCTCCAGATCCACGAAAGCTGTGTGGAGACGCAAAAAGAGTTTGGAGCGTATGCCTGGGATGAGAAAGCTGTGGGAGAAGACAGGGTAATCAAGGAGTACGACCACCACATGGACCTTATCAGATACTTTATTTACACAGTAGCAAGAAGATATAACAGGGGACTTATTTAGGAGGAAACAATGGGAATTATGTCAGCTATCAAAGAATGGTGGAGCAGAATGTTCCTGTCAGAAGTAAAAGACCAGTTCAAAGTGACTGGCATTACATCCGGGGATATGCAAAAGGCAATCCAGAACTGGATGTTGATTTATAAGGGCGAACCGGACTGGATAGACCCGGAAGAGGGAATTAAGACAATCAAATTTGCAAAATTCGTCTGTGGAGAAATCGGCAGACTTGCTACGCTTGCGATTGATGTGACGTTTGACGGAGCGAGAAAAGAGTACATGACGCAGTTCTGGGAGAAGTCTGTGCATGACCGCATCCGGGAATGGACGGAGCTTATGTGTGCCTGTGGTACGGTTATCCTTAAGCCAAACGGAACAGGAGTGGATCTGGTAACGCCGGACAGGTTCGAGATAACGAGTCTCGATGGAAACCACAATATAACCGGGATAGTGTTTCAGGACAGCTACCAGGAGGGTGACGAGCATTATACCAAGCTGGAATACCACAGATTTTTTACCGCCAGTGTGAGAATGCCGGATGCAGAAGAGTACACCGAGACAACTTACTACTCCATATCGAACAGAGCGTTCGTGTCGCGAAATGCAGGGGAGATTGGAAAGCCGATTGACTTAAGTATGACAAACTGGGCGGCATTGCAGCCAGACGTGCACATTACGAAGAGGAACGGCGAGCAGATCAACTCGATGTTATTTGGATTATTCCGGATGCCATCATCGAATGACATTGATCTGAACAGCCCGCTTGGACTATCAGCCTTTGCAGATGCGACCGAGGAGTTAAAAGATTTAGATATTGCGTATAGCCGGAATGCGGAGGAAATCGAGGAAAGCCGGAGGATGGTCATAGTGGATGACAGGCTGATTCAAAAGCCGGCATACAAGGACGAGAAAGGCAACACAGTAAGACCACATGTAAAATTGCCTAAGTTTTTCAAGGCAATGGCAGGAATGGATGCAGAGGAAACGTACCATGAGGTCAACCCGACATTGAACACGGACACGAGAAAGAGCGGAATCAATCAGCAGTTATCCCTTGTCGGTGTGAAGTGTGGGTTCTCCAATGGGTATTTCGTGATTGACGAGAAAACCGGCATGGTAACTGCCACACAGGTAGAATCCGATGATCGCAGAACCATCCAGCTTATCAAGGATGTGCGGGATGCAATGCAGAAGTGCCTCGATGATTTATTCTATGCGCAGTCTGTATTTGCTGATCTGTATGGCCTTGCGCCGGCGGGCGACTATGAACCACAGTATGACTTTGGGGACATTACCTACAACGAGGAAGAGGACAGGATGCGGAACCTTACGCTTGCCAACTCTGGGTACATTCCGAAGTGGCAGTATCTTGTCAGGTTTGAGGGGTATTCGGAAGAAGAAGCCAAGGCGGCGGTTGAGGAAGCAAGCGGGGCACAGGACAAAGGATTATTCGGGGAGGAGTAGAAATGATACATACACGTTTTGAGAGTTACTGTGAAAAATGCGAAGAATTAGCGCCAGAAGCGATAATAAATGTTTATGAACGTGCGGACAGCTGCAGAACTGTAGATACAACCATTTATTGCAGGCATCGGCATAGATGCGCAGCTATTAAGAAACAAATAGAAAAGGAAGCGACTGAATGAAATATAACAAGACTGTTGGTATGGTAAGCATCCATATTGATACCAAGCGCATAGATGATAATGTGAGACGGGCGCAGGATTTGTTAGATCAACAGGTGCTTAATGATATGGTGCCGTATATGCCATTTCAACAGGGGGCAATGGTAAGCGCAACACAGATTATTGAACCGGGGCTTATTTCGACAAATACGCCATATGCGCATTATCAGTACGAGGGAGAACTTTATTTAACAGAGGATGGGCACTCATGGGCGAATAAAGGGGAAAAGAAGTATCCAACAGGAACACCACTACAGTACCATACCGCTGGAACAGGTGACCATTGGTTTGAACGCGCCAAGGAGGAACACGTGGAACAGTGGCTTGATTTGGTAAGGCGTGAAGTAGGAAAGGGATAATATGCTGGAACCAGATTATTTCTATGGAAAATCGGATGTGTTAATTTCATATGAGCAGGAACTTGAGGACTGGATATTGCAGGACATTGCTATGCGGTTACTTAAAGCGGAAGCTATGGCCGGAACAACCGATATGGAACTGTATAAGCTGCGGCAGCTGGGCTTGCATCAGAATGAAATTGTGAAACGATTATCTGCCCTTACGCAGAAATCAACGGCAGAAATCCGCAGATTATTGCAGGATGCGGTGCTGACATCTTGGGATGATGATAAAAGCACGCTGTCCCGCCTTGAAATAGATGCGGTATCCCCACTTGAAAATCCGGTTGTCATGGAGCTGCTAGATGCAGAATTTAAGAAAA
>OGOI01001544.1_pt1 | contig 13607 bp, 17 predicted proteins | sample 1552631 | NCBI WGS metagenome assembly OGOI01 (sample SAMEA2580204, study PRJEB22360) | human gut metagenome | biome: human gut; feature: human-associated habitat; material: faeces | place: Denmark | collected 2008/2010 | reverse complement strand
GTCGGGAAGCGGCTTATTTGTTTGCCCGAAAAAACGCATCTGCAAATCCGGGTGGCGTTATCGCGCGGAAATCTGCATCCGTTTGCGGCTGTGCCCATGCAAGCTGCGGAATCAGGGATTGCGCTGATTTGTGCAGGTAGGCAAAGTTCGGTTTTCCCCGCCCGGGACGTGTATACAGCGGCAGTTTGTCAGGGACATCTTCCCAGTCGCTGTAGATTTTTTGCGGAGGGTTAAACTGTCCCCATATCATGGTTCGTTTCGTCCACGGATCGCCATACTCCCACGGCTGGAATGTGATCGTTGGCGTATGCATGTGTTCCCGCAAATGACCAGCGGGATTTTCGAGTGCCCACCATTTGGGCTGGCACATCGCAATGATGCGCAAACATGCCGTGACAATGGATAATCCAGCATCCGGATTGCGCGGCCTTGCCTCAGCCTTGCAATTTAAGACCGAAAATTCTGTGCACGGTGGCGCAGCCAAAATACCGTAAACATGATCGGGCGGCGTATATGTACGAACGTCATAGTCTGGCAGGGTAATCAGGCGAACATCATATCCTGCCTCTTTGTACGGTCTGCTCCACGATCCCGATCCGCCGCACAGGTCTAATATGATCTTTTGCTTTTTCATCTTATTTTTCTTTCACCTCTTTATAAATTTTCGAATTGATATATCCGACTTAGCAATTTATGGTTGTTTAAGTCGGATTTCTGTGATATTCTCATTTTTGGTGATGAGAATATGAAAAAAATAAAGAAAAGAATTTTTGAGATCATTCAAGTGGCTCAGGATGGAGACAAAGCAAGCCGGATTTTCGATCTGTTCATCTTGGCGCTCATTTTAGTAAACGTCCTGCTTGTCATTTTGGACACATTCAACCTTCCGGCAGATGTTAAAAATGTGTTCGGATTAATTGAAACACTCTCCGTTGTGATCTTTACCGTGGAATACATCCTCCGTATCTGGACTTCTGATTTGCTTTATCCGGATCGTTCCCCAGCCCGCGCAAGGATTCGGTATATTTTCTCGTTCATGGCCCTGATTGACCTTTTCGCGATTCTGCCCTTCTATATCCCGTTCCTGATTCCGGTTGATCTCCGTGTTTTGCGTATGCTCCGAATGGTACGGCTGCTGCGAATCTTCAAAGTGAACCGCTATACTCACGCGCTTTCTAAAATTGGGAATGTCTTTCGGAAGAAGGCAAATGAACTGCTTTCCTCTATTTTCATCGTCTGCCTTTTGATGCTCATTGCGTCGGTCATTATGTATAATGTAGAAAACGCCGCGCAGCCGGACAAATTCAGCAATGCGCTTTCCGGCCTCTGGTGGGCAATCGCGACCCTAACCACGGTAGGCTATGGCGATATCTACCCCGTTACAGCAGTCGGCAAAGTGTTGAGTGCCGTTATTGCCGTGCTGGGGATCGGGCTTGTCGCCGTTCCCACCGGCATTATTTCAGCCGGGTTTATGGAGCAGATCGAAAGCCCGAAGGAAGAAACCAGCGAGAAAAACAAGGACAATGAAAAACAATATTGTCCGTATTGCGGCCATCATTTGGACTAATCCCGCCCGCCTGTTCTGATGAACAGGCGGATTTGTTTTAGTTTCGGCTTCTATGATTTCCACCGGCTTTCATTTTTCTGATTCTATCAATTCAATAGAATCTATCGGTGTGCCTAAACATGCGTTTACAACATCAAGCCGCGTTTTATGCTTAATCACTCGGATCATTACCATGCCGTCATATACACCTGTCACCTCTGCAAGCGTCATATCCGCATTTGCAATTCCATACTTTTGATTTTGCGTCCCGCGCACCAGATCGCCTATTTTGAATTCCATTGCCTGCAACTCCTTAGAAAACGCTTTTGCAGTTGTTTTGCCCACGGGATCAGGTGTTTATCCTCCCATGCGATCAACTGCTTTTCATTCCAGCAGGCCCATATGACAATCCCCGCCGCCAGCGTCCCGGATACGGCCTCTAAAATTGCAATGGTCATGTTTTTCTCCGTCCTCACTCCGCGATCCCGAAGAAGCGATCAAAGCGATCCGGTCCGACATACTCCCGGAACTGAACCGGATTGATATAGTAAATGAACTTGCGTCCGGTTCCCGGCACGGCATTTCCGAAAGGCAAAATACCCCGCTGCAAGCCGATCCGGATGAACTGCTCAGACTTGCCTATGCATCGCGCCGCCGTCCTTGTAGCGATCCTATCCACTGATACGCGGGGAAGCATGGGCGGCACGTCCTTGCCCATCAGGAAATCCGGAGATGCTTTCAAGGCTTCTGCCATCAGAAAAATCTTGTCTTCTCTCGGTTGATTCTTTCCGGAAAGATATTGGCTGATAGATGCTTTTGTGATGCCCGTTTTGCTTGACAGTTCGGATTGGCTCATGTGGGCCTCGTTCATAGCGTGTTTTAATCTCTCTGCAAATGTGGTTGTCATAACTAGTTCCTCCCTATAAATTGAATGATTCTCTTGCCACTGTCCCAATCATGGGACTTTGCCTCTTGATTCCAAAATCAAACAGTTCAATAAGTGGTTTAGGCGTGTTAGAATAAAGGTACGATACTCGTTCAATTGCACTCTTTCTTTTGTTCTAATCTGATAATTTCAGAAATTGGAATGTCCAGCACAGATGAAATCTTCGATATAAGCGAAATATCCATACACTTTTGTCTATCGTTATTTTCAATTAAGCAATAGTAACTTTCTGAAATTCCGATAGCGAGTGCAACTTCTGATAATGTCATTCCCTTCTCTTTTCGAATAGCTTTTAGCCATGATCGCATTTCTTTCATCTCTTTTCTTGTCATATTGTGAAGTTCATTATTATAATAGCGCTATCTTCACATAATGTCAAGATATTTTTTAAATAAACTAATTTACTTTTCATTTCGAAAAGTTTATAATAAATGCAACTAAAAGAGGTGAAGTATAGTGGAAGCTTTAAGGCGTTTAAGACGTGAAAAGGGAATATCCATGAAAGAATTGGGTAAAAAAATTGGAGTTGCTGAGAGCACAATCTCTCAGTATGAAACCGGCAAACGTGAACCTGATTTTGAAACACTACTAAAACTTGGAGAATTTTTTAATGTATCAGTAGATTATTTACTGCGCGGAGAGCAATATCATGAAAAAACGCCCGCCCTTACTGCGAAGGACGAGCGCGACATATCTAAAAAACTGGAAGAAGCATTGTCCCAATTGGAAAGTAGCCAAGAAGGATTGATGTTCCAAGGTGAACCGCTTGATGACGCTACAAAGGAGTTGATCGCAATCAGTTTAAGAAACAGTCTGGAAATGGGCAAAAGGCTTGCAAAGCAGAAATTTACTCCAAAGAAATATAAAGGGGAACAATAATGGAATGAATACGAAAGAGCTTGTTCACGCTTTGTGTGAAGAGTATCACACAAACGATCCGTTTGAACTGGCCGATTCGATTGGAATTACAGTAACATATGAAAAATTAGGATCAGTTCAAGGATTTTATAACCAGTGCTTTCGACATAAGTTCATACATATCAATCAAGACAGCAGTGAGGAAAAGCAAAGGTTCACGTGCGCCCATGAATTAGGACATGCTATTTTGCATCCAGAAGCAAACTCGCCTTTCTTACGGGAAAACACGCTATTCTCCATTGACAAAATGGAGGTTCAGGCAAACCGGTTCGCCGTTGATCTCCTGTTCAGCGACTATGAATTACAAGATTATATTGCAAGGCCCATCACCGATGCGGCGCGGCGCATGGGGGTGACAATCCCGCTCGCGGAATATCGGATGAAATCAGTCGAGCCTGCACTATTTCATACATACTAAAAATGACATCTTGATAATGTCAGAAGGAGAATCAGTATGACTGACGAAGATATTTTGTTAAAAATAGTAAAACTCATACCAGACTACCTAATGGAGGGCGTAAAGGTAGGTGTTGCGATCAACAAAAGCGATTATAATAGCATCACTATTCAGACAAAGCCTTCCCCCTACTGCATGCAACAAAAGGAATTTCTTTTTGCCCGTGTAAAAACGACCGGCACAAATCAGTATGTTAGTTTCAGTGCCAAGTTCAAGATGCTTTTTGATAATATAAGCGTCCCTTATTCTCAGATCAAATCTGCTCCGGATTTTGTCCGGATCAAACTGTCTGACTTTGACGAATTCATAAAGAATCAGTTGGCATCTGATATCCTACAAAAAATATATATGGATGCCTTTAGCTTTGATCCTTTTGGATGCTGTTCCCGTTATTTAGAATGCAGCTAGCAGCTTGAAAAGAAAGAAATTATTTTCGCTGGTAAACTCGATGATGCGAAAGATATTTATATTCCCTGTCGAACAAACAAAGTAGTAGGGCATCAACGTTCGTATACAAATCGTTCAACGGTTTCTATTGAGATTCCCGAACATGTTGATCCGGATCATCCCTTTTATCAAAAAACCGTTGTATTCACCGGCCATTTAAAAAGCATGACGCGCGACACGGCTCAAAAGATGATTGCGACCATAGGAGGGATTCCCGGCAATACCGTGACCTCTGACACAAATTATCTTGTCTGCGGGTATCAGGACGCTTATCATTTGCATGGCAAGGATAAAAGCTCAAAAATGATCAAGGCAGAGGGATATGCATCCAAAGGATATGACATCCAAATTATTAACGAAGTTGATTTTTTAGAATTACTTTAACCATCAAATCAAAAACCGCCCCCGGCGTTGGCGCGCCGAAGGCGGTTCAGGTGAAATCATACCCATGAAGATATGCTTCCCCTTACAAGAAGCATTATATCACATTGGGTTTGGTTTTGCACACCCAATTTTACCAAAAGAAAGGTGATATAATGCGAAATCCAAACCGGTATGGATCAGTGATAAAACTTTCAGGCAATCGGCGAAGGCCTTTCATGGTCAGAAGCGGCGTGTATGGTTATGATGATCGAGGCCACCCACGCTTTGATATTATAGGTTATACAGCAACGCGTGAAGAAGGCAATATCATGCTAGCGGAGTATAACCGTGATCCGTGGGATGTGGATAAGGCCAAGATCACGCTTCAGGGGCTGTTTGACTTATGGAAAGAAAAAAAGGCACCCAAGTTGGGAAGATCGAATCAAGCGTGTTTGTGTTCGGCGTTCAAGCATTGTTCAAAGCTGCTGAACATACCCTATAAAAAAATTCGATCTTACCAAATGCAGGAAACCATTGATGGGTGTGGGAAATCTTATGCCACCCAAGGGGCAATTAAAAACCTTTGGGGACATCTTGACCGGTTTGCCCTTGAACTGGATATAATAACCCGATGCTATTCCGACTTATTAACTACCGACCCAATCCCGGAAACCTCCCGTAACCGGTTCAGCGATGATGAAATTAATTGCCTTTGGAATCATCAAAATGAACCGTGGGTAGATAGCGTTTTGATTTTAATTTATTCTGGGTGGCGGATTTCAGAACTTTTAAATTTGAAAACGGCTGATATTGATCTTCAACTTGGGACTATGACCGGCGGCACAAAGACAAAAGCCGGTAAAGGCCGCATTGTTCCAATTCATTCTCTAATTCGCCTTTTTGTAGAGCGGCGCATGGACGAAGGTGGGGAATACTTGTTTAATTATAATGGGAAGAAGTGTTCGGAAACGAAATACCGGAAATTTTGGAAAAACATCATGGATTCTTTGGGAATTGAAAAAAGTCCCCATGAGTGCCGTCATACTTTTGAATCCTTATTGGACAGTGCCAGAGCCAACCGGAAATGTATTGATTTGATGATGGGTCACAAGTCCAAGGATACAGGAAACCGAATATATAACCACAAAACGTTGGATGAATTGAAGGAAGCCATTGAATTAATTACAAGAACTATTGATGGCACTGTGAACACTGAACTTATAACAAAATAGTAACAAATAAGGCGGGGGAACAAGAAAAAAAAAAGAGTACTATTTTGTTTCAAAAGTATTTCACGGCTATCATACCATAGATAAATTTAGAATTCAATGAAAAGATGCACAGGAAGGGGGCACTGCCTCTGCCATAGAACACGTCCAGGAGGAGACGCATCCCCTCTTGTTTAAATCAGGGCAATAAGAAGCAAGTGCACGGGATAAAAAAAATAAAAAAACCATTTACCGATTGCTCCCTTTAAAAAACGCCCCTTTTCCCCATTATAAAACAAAATAAGAACGAGTGCCAAGAAAACTCCCAGCATATATAAACATGAAAACAGGCTGGGAGCAAAGCCACGCCCTTGCCCCAGCGCTGTAAGAAAATTTGAGCAGAAATAGAAAACCGACACAGCGGAGAAGGCGGTCGCCATCTTCCTCCGATCCTCCCGGAAGATCCATAAAGCGAGGGTGTAGAGCACTGCCGTGATGCCCCAGTCGCACCACCAGGTGGCCATGATACAGCCGAAAACCGCAACCCAACGGGATATTATATTTTGAATGTTATCATAAAACAAAATGCCTAAAAAGCAAAAAAACAACGTGAACATCACATTGAACTTTAAATTATACCAGTGGATTCCTTGAAACATGGTATATGGGAGCTGGGAAAGCAGAGCAAACAAAAGCATCCGCAGGCCGTATCTTTTTTTGCTGCGCGTATAAAAATAGCCTTCTGTAAGAAACAGGCACATGATTGGTAGCGTAATGCGGCCAAGCACATGGAAAACCTGCGCCTTCAGGTTTATAAACGGATAAAAACGCCAACCGATATGATCAATCAGCATTGCCGCAGCAGCTATAATTTTCAATGTATCTCGATTGAGGATCTGCAAACTTTGGTTTTTATCCATCATGCGCTTCCCCGTTTTAACCTTTTCTGCTTTTGATCTTCTCCCAATATGCCTTTGCAGCCTGTTCTGTTTTATTTTCCCCATATTCATAGTAGCGGGTTCCATTCAGCGCGTCGGGCAAATACTGCTGCGGGAGCCAATGGTTTGGATATTCGTGGGGGTATTCATAGAACTGGCCCTTATTTGGATTATCCGCGCCGTCGTAATGCACGTTTTGCAGCGTGCGGGGGATCGGGCCGCTTTTGCCGCGCTGCACGTCATCCATCGCGCGGTTGATGCCGTCATAGGCGCTGTTGGATTTCGGCGCCGTCGCCACAAGCACAACCGCATCCGCCAAGGGAATCCGCGCTTCCGGTAGGCCGACCTGTAAGGCCGCGTCCACCGCTGCCTTGACAATTGGAATAATCATTGGGTAGGCAAGGCCCACATCCTCACAGGCGCACACCATTAGCCTTCGCGTGGCGCTGGGCAAATCACCCGCCTCCAGCAGGCGCGCCAGATAATGCAGCGCCGCATCCGGATCGGAGCCGCGCATGGATTTTTGAAAGGCAGAGAGGATATCGTAGTGCTCATCCCCCGCTCGGTCATAACGCAGCGCGCTGCGCTGGGAAAGCTCTTTCGCGTGCGCTAGCGTTATCACACGAGCTTCACCCGGCGCGGGCATTGGGGAGGCAAGCACACAGAGCTCTACCGCGTTGATTGATTTGCGCACATCGCCTCCACAGGCCTGTGCAATATAGGGAATCACGCCCTCTTCCGGCACGATCCGCTCGCCGCGCTCCTCCTCCAAATAAATGAAAGCCCGCTGTACGGCGCGCTCAATCTCCGCCGGTTCAACCACCTTAAATTCAAATACTGTGGACCGGCTGAGGATCGCGTTGTAAATATAAAAATACGGATTTTCCGTTGTGGAGGCAATCAGAGTGATTTTCCCGTTTTCAATATATTCCAGCAGGGATTGTTGCTGCTTCTTATTGAAATACTGGATCTCATCCAGATATAAAAGGATTCCATTGGGCGCAGCAAACGTATCCAGCTCCGCAACAACATCCCGGATATCCGCCGTGGAGGCGGTTGTGCCGTTGAGCCGGTGCAGGCGGCGGTTCGTCGTTCGGGCGATGATACCTGCAAGCGTTGTTTTCCCAACGCCGGAGGGGCCATAGAAAACGAGGTTGGGCAGCTCTCCTGAAAGGATAATATTGCGCAGCGGCTTCCCCTCCCCCAAAAGATGCTTTTGGCCTACGATCTCATCAAGAGCCTGCGGACGCAGGCGGTCAGCAAGCGGTGCAGACATGGCGATTCCTCCTCAATCGGGATTTGTTTCTTCAGTATACGAGATTCTGGCCCACAATGCAAGTTGGCACATTTTCTCATTTTTTTACATACGAATTTCATAAAAATAAGAGATTTTGAATCGCTTCTTCGTGAAATCTTTTTTCTTTTAGATAATTGACGGCTTGCAGTTTTTAGCGTATGCTGACTACAGCCTATTGAAAGGGGTCACATCATATGAAAACGAAGCTTACAAAACTCTTCTCCCTGCTTATGGCAAGCGCCTTGGTGCTCTCTTTGGCCGCCTGTAGTGGTGCGGGGGATGATGCAAATACCACCGGCGCAAAGGAATCCAACCAAGCGCCGAATGCCAGCGAAACGTTTCCACCTGCAAGCGATGAATCCAAAAATCCGTCGGATAGCACCGCAGAGCCCGGTGTATCAGATGCATCTGATACCGGCAGCAACGCCTCCACACAGAAGACGAGCGACGCGGGCACAACCAAACCTGCGGACAACCAGCAGAAGCCGGATAACAATGCATCGAAAGCGCCTAACGGCGTAAATGAAATCGTCAGCTATTATAATACGGCGGTTAAGAAGATTGCAAAAGTATCAGGTACCTATTCGCGCAAAATTACGAGCGGAAGCGTAACGGGCGGTGTTAATTTGAATTTGGTAGAGCAAAAATATGCAACAGTTATCAACCGCAATAACACGGCATTGACTGGCACAGAAGCAACGCTGAAGGGTCTGTCCGCTTCGGATGTTGCCAGTGCATCTTGCAAAGAAAACGGAAATAATTATGTGTTTACAATATCCCTGAAAAACAAATCTGGAAAGGATTCTTCAATCAAACATGGAGCCGGCGGATATCTGTATTTTGCTGAATTAAGCGAAATAGAGAAAGCAGTTTACGATATTGGGGTGGTTCTCGGCGTAAAGGGAATCAAGGTATCTACTGCTAATTTGACGCTTTCAAACGGTAAGCTAACGGTAACCAGCGATAAAACCAGTGGTAAAATCAGCAAGGCCACTTTGACCCTTACTGAAGATGTGGATGCAACTGCCTCATATCTGTTTTTGAAACCAGCGGCAAAACTGAGTGTTAATTTTACTGTGAATTATACGGTCTCATAAAATTCTTCGAATAAAAAATCCCGGGTATGATTGATCGATCATACCCGGGATTTTATCTTTTTCATCTCCCGATCATATTTCTTTTTCGCACAGCCGGTTAAAATGAGCAGCATTACATCCCTAATTTTTTCGCAATATCCCTTGCCACAACAATGCCTGTCACGCTTGCCTGCATCAAGCCGCGCGTGATTCCCGCGCCGTCGCCGATCGCGTAAAAATTTTCGACTGCTGTTTCAAAATTCTGATCTACCGCCAGCTTGGAGGAATAAAATTTTACCTCCACGCCATAGAGAAGCGTATTCTTGGAGTAAAGCCCCGGGGCAACATTGTTAAATGCACGCAATGCCTCGATGATGCTGGTCAGATGGCGATGCGGCAACACAAAGGACAAATCGCCCGGCACGGCTGTCGTCAGGGTTGCCCGGGTTGTTGATTTACGCAGGCGGGATTCATCCGTCCGGCGGCCCATCAGCAGGTCGCCCAAGCGCTGCACCATAATCCCGCCGCCGGTGAGCATATTCCCAAGCTGCGCGATATACCGCCCATATTCAATAGGCTGGTTAAACGGCTCCGTGAAGGAGGTCGAAACGAGCATGGCAAAATTTGTGTTCTCCGTATGGGAGGCCTCGTCCGCATAGCTGTGCCCGTTGACAACAGCGATACTCTGGTTAAAGGTGTTATGAAAGCCCGGATTATAGTGCTCTTCGCTGACGATTCCACCGGGATTCATGCAGAAGGTGCGCACCTTATTTTCGAACGTGTCGGAATAATAGACCATTTTTGCCTCATAAAGATGCTTTGTCAGATTATCCATTACAGAATTCGGCACCTCAACGCGCACGCCGATATCCACCTCATTGTTGCGCGTGGAAATATCATGCTCATGCGCGATGCCTGCCAGCCATTCCGCACCGCCGCGCCCAGGGGCAGCTACCACATAATGGGCGGAAATATCCTGCGCATTACCGTCTTTATCCGTCAGGCGCGCGCCAGTCACAATACCGTTCTGGTTGATGATGGGATCGGCATGCGTACGCTCCAGGAAGGTAAATCCGCTAATCTTCCTCAAATGGTCATACATAGCCTTAAGCACTTCATAGGAATACTCTGTGCCCATATGGCGCACCGGGCAACGCACGAGGTGAATATTGTATTTGCTGCACTCATATGCAATCTCATCGGATTTTTTATCATTGAGGCCAAACACCTCTTTCGGCGCGCCGAAATCGAGATACATTGAATCTGCATAGTGGATTAATGTGCGCACTTCGTCCACGGAGAGATAATTGACAAGATTGCCGCCGACTTCTTCTGAAAGGGAAAGTTTTCCATCCGAAAATGCGCCTGCGCCCGCCCAGCCGCTCATAATGTTGCAAGGATTGCAGCGCACGCACACGCCATGTTTACGCGCGGGGCAGCGCCTGTGCTCAATATTGATACCTTCATCCACAACCAACACACGCAGCGTTTCAGGGGCGTGCTTATAAAGCTCCAACGCGGTAAAAATACCGGCTGGGCCTGCGCCGATAATGACAACGTCATAATGTTTCATGATAACGATCTTCCACTCCAAAGCCTTTCGGCTATAATTTGGTTCTCCGCACAAAAGAAAGCACGAATAAAACCATATTATTATAGCATTTTATAAAACGCCCTGCAAGTGGTTAAACTAAGTTCCAATTTTGACCTGTGTGTTTCATTTTTCTTCAAACGCATCAACCACATAATATTTCATATCTTTCTCCCTCCTTCAGCCATAAAAAATAACCGCTGGGCCAACTGCGCTTCATAATAAAAAGATTTTGTTACTCGCTTCGCCCCATAATAAAAAATCCGGCCGCCATGTTGATATGGCAGCCGGATTGAAAATTTTTAATCAGCGGATTACACGGACACGGACAATCCCTTCGATCGCACTAAGAGCCGCAAGCGTATCGTCTCCAATCGCATCGTTCGTATCGATCACGGTATAGGCAAATGCCTTTTTGGATTTGTTGATCATGTTATCAATGTTCACATTTTTCTCCGTCAGCGTTGCCGTAATCTGATTAAGCATACTCGGCACGTTTTTATGGATTAAGCAAATCCGCGTATCCGCGCTGCGGGGGAGCACCACATTCGGCAAATTGACGGAATTGCGGATGACGCCTTCCTCCAGATAATCCTTAAGCTCATCCGCTGCCATTGCCGCGCAGTTATCCTCTGATTCCGGCGTAGATGCGCCAAGATGCGGAATCGCGATTACGCCGCTCTCACCGATCAGCTCATCTGAGGGGAAATCGGTTGCATAAGCCGCCACTTTGCCATTTTGGAGAGCTTCCAGGATATCCTTAGAATTGACCAGGTCGCCACGCGCAAAATTGACGATGCGCACGCCGTCCTTCATTTTCGCAATCGATGCTTTGCTGACAAGACCACGAGTCTCCTCCGTCAGGGGAACATGCACGGTAATATAATCGCTTTTTGCAAAAATATCATCCAGGCTTGTGGCATGCTTAATATCACGGGACAGGCTCCACGCGGCGTCTACAGAGAGATAGGGATCATAGCCATATACCTGCATGCCTAAGCTCTTTGCTGCATTTGCAACCAAAATTCCGATTGCGCCAAGGCCGACAACACCCAGCGTTTTGCCCTTAATCTCCGGGCCAGTAAAGGCCGATTTTCCTTTTTCGACCAGCTTGCCGACCGCATCGCCTTCGCCTTTCAGCGTTTTACACCAATCAATCGCAGGCACGATCTTGCGGGAGGTGAGCAGCAGGGCACAGAGCACGAGCTCCTTTACCGCGTTGGCATTCGCGCCAGGCGTGTTGAAAACCACAATGCCTTGTTCGCTACAGGCATCCACTGGGATATTGTTAACGCCTGCGCCTGCACGGGCAATTGCCACCGTTTTTTGATCGAGCTCCATCTCATGCATGGAAGCCGAACGAACCATAATCGCATCCGGCTGCGCAATTTCATTGCCATGCGTGTATTGCTCCGCTGGCAGCCGATCAAGGCCTGTGGCGGAAATTTTATTTAATGTGAGAATTTGATACATGATAATTTCCCGCTTTCTGCTAGACTAAAATTTATTTCATTACGCATTTTCTGATTCGAATTTCTTCATAAACGCAACCAATTTTTCCACGCCCTCAATTGGCATTGCGTTATAGATTGACGCACGCATACCGCCAACCGTGCGATGACCCTTTAAGTTGACAAAACCAGCGGCAGTTGCCTCCTTGATGAATTTTGCGTTAAGTTCGTCGCTATCCGTCACAAAGGGGACATTCATCAGGGAGCGATCCTCCGGCACAACCGTGCCGCGGAACATCTTGCTCTCATCCAGGAAATCATAGAGGATTTTTGCTTTTTTGACGTTGCGCTCCCTCATTGCCTCCAGGCCGCCAATGGATTTGATCCATTCCAACACCAGCTTACAGATATAAATTGTATAGCAAGGGGGCGTATTGTACATCGAGCCGTTATCCGCATGCACCTTATAATCAAGCATCGTGGGCGTGATGTCGCGCGCGTTTCCGATCAAATCCTCACGGACGATTACGATTGTCAGGCCTGCGGGCGCCACATTTTTCTGTGCGCCGCCGTAAACCATGCCGAATTTTGTAACATCCAGCGGCTCAGAAAGGAAGCAGGAAGAGATATCCGCCACCAACGGTACGTCGCCTGTCTCCGGCAGATCATGATAAACTGTGCCATAGATCGTATTATTCATGCAGATATAGAAATAATCCGCATCCGGCGTGAAATCTGCTTTGTCGAGCTTTGGGATGTAAGAAAAGGTTTTATCCTTTGATGAGGCAACAATATGTGCATCGCCATATTTGCAGGCCTCTTGATAGGCCTTATTTGCCCACTGGCCGGTGACAACATAATCCGCCTTGCCGCTGCCATTCATCAAATTGAGCGGGATTGCAGCAAACTGAGTAGACGCGCCGCCCTGTAAAAAAAGCACCTTATAATTTTCCGGGATATTCATCAACTCGCGCAGTAGGCTTTCCGCGCTACGGATAATTCCCTCATATTCTTTTGAACGGTGGGACATCTCCATAACGGACTGCCCACAGCCCTCATAATCGAGCATTTCATCGGCTGCTTTGCGCAGCACTTCCTCCGGCAGCATGGACGGGCCGGCAGAAAAATTGTAAACTCTGCTCATCTTGTTCTCCTCCTTTAAATGGTTGTACTTGCTGCACATATCCTCTTTAATATATATACACAGAGGACTCCTCCATATGCGGAACCCGGCACAATACAATGCCATACCGCATACAGAGAAGTCGCCTGACTGTATACTCCATCGTATATCTGTCCCACCTGGCCCAGAGCGTGTCTGAAAATTGCTTTCCGTCAGATGTACGTCACACTTTGTGGGAGATTTAGT
>OGOI01001525.1_pt1 | contig 13716 bp, 22 predicted proteins | sample 1552631 | NCBI WGS metagenome assembly OGOI01 (sample SAMEA2580204, study PRJEB22360) | human gut metagenome | biome: human gut; feature: human-associated habitat; material: faeces | place: Denmark | collected 2008/2010 | reverse complement strand
CCCCACCCAATGTTATTTGCTCGAAAAAAGTTAATACGCGTAGCAGAGCGAAAGTAAGGACGCGAGGCGAGAGCCTCGCTCCTTCCGTCGCTCGGCGCGGCTTCGCCGCGAAACAAAGCAGGACTTATTTTCCGTCGCTCGGCAATGCTTCGCATTATTTTGCCACATAACTTTCAAATTTCACAATACCTAACATAGAAAAAATGTTAACGTTAACAATCATCACGATACAACAAGCACTTTACAAAAACCGAAAAATGAGATAATTGACATTTGTCAATTATTTGACATTTGACGCTTGACAATACGCAAAAAATGTGTTATAATATAATTAGGAAATACGAGGGGCATATTAAAAACCATAAGAATGATTTCAGAAACAAGGTAAAAGAGGTCCCTCTGACTATGGGCGTGTTTGTTGCACAGTATCTTATGTCCCTCGATATTTCTCACAATAACTTTTAAAGGAGTAGTTCTATGGCACGGAAGAAATTTGGTAAGAACATTTCGGCATTACTATTTACTGGAAATGATGTCGAAAAGAGCCGTTTTAACACAAGCGGTTTAGTGGTTACGGAAGCAGTTACTACAAACAACACTGATGACATGATTATGTCTGTAAAAGAACTTAAGAAGCCAGTTGAGATTAAGAAAAGAAGAGGTGACTTCCATGACTGATGAAGAATTGAAAGAGTTCGAGGAACTTAAAAATCAACTTGCTGAAAAAGAAAATACGATTAAATTTCTTCAAGAGGATAGTAAAAATACAAACGAAAAATTTACTAAACTTGAAGAAGAGTTTAATAAACTTAAAGAGTCAAGCAAAGACGATTCTGACGACCCTATGGAAAAAGGCGCTCCATTTAAGGTCAAAGACCCCGATGAAGAATTTGCTGAACTCATGAAACAAATGTTTAAGGAGTAAACAAATGGCAGTTGCAAACGTTTTGACTAAACTCGCGGCGATTTTTGCTTCACCGAGTTATGCTAATCGTATTCCCGAGTCTGTGCGTAATAAGATTACTACCAACGGTTTTGGTTCTACCGAATATACGCCCGACGAATACAACGCAATTTATTCGTCTTTGCTCAATATGGTAGCGAAGCAAACCAATTATGCTTTTAGATACTACGGCATTGATTTTGAGAAATACAACAAAGGTTTCCTTGCGTACGGTGACGTGATTATTGATAACTATGTTGACCTCGCAGACGTTGGAACGATTCCTACGCTTATCAACACGAAAGGTGATAACGGTGGAGTTACTACGGTTGACCCGTTTTCTATTAAATGGGCGAATGTAAAGACTGCATACTATGTCGGCACTTATGAATTGCAGTACGCAATGACTACCCGTATGCTCGAAGTGAAGAAAGCGTTCATTTCTGATAGCAACGTTACGAACTTTATTGCTCTTTGCCGTTCCGTATTGCCCGAATCTTGTCGTTATGATAGATGGCTCATTTTCCGCAATATGCTCGCGTCCGACACGATTTATTCGTCTACGACTGATTATGAACTTTCTGCTGACACCATCGCACCCGAGGACGCTCTCCAAATCATTCTCATGATTAAGAACGTAGCAGATGCCATGTCGAATATGACGACTAAGTACAACAAACTTGGCGTTACTACCGCAAGCGACAAGTCCGACCTCGTTCTTTGGATTAACAAAGGTATCTATTCTGCAATCAAGAACGCGATGAAGAATGTGTATCACAACGAAGTTGACTTCGGCGTTGGTTCTATTGAGGAACTTCCCGATTTTGGCGAAACTGCGGCTACCACGGGACAGTTTGCGGCACTTACCGATAGACGTGGCATTTATCTCTATGATACCCTGTCTCCTTTTATGGATACTATTTGGAATCCGAAAGGTCTGTACTGGAATAACTTCCTTTCCTATCAGGGTAAGATTGCTTATGGCTTACACTACAACGCGGCGAAATTTACACTCTCGCAGAAAGCCGCGTAACTCAACCGTGCCCCGAGGGGAGAGTTTTTATTTCAGTTTCTCTCCCCTCATCACGGAAAGGCGGTGAAGTATGATAGCAAAGTTTTATAAACTTAAAATAAGTCCGCAGAACAGGTTTTATAATAAAGCGGCGTATGAAGCATATCTTACCGACGCCAATGTTCTGTTCACATACACATATAAGAACGACATTATACCAGACCAACCCTTTTATTTAAGCAGAAACACAGTAGAAAATGCAAAACTTCTTTACAATGCAACTTACGTAACTTACGATATCAACGGTCTTATGTTCGGTGCTTTTATTACGGAAGCACAGCCGCTTGCGCCTAACGGTAAACAGTACAGACTTAACCAAGTTGTAGACTGGTGGTATTTTGCGTTATTTAACGAGTATGATATGCACTTTCATGGGTCTTGTGAGAGGGCACACGTAAATGATATCGACCAAGAAACGAAGTTGCCGACCTTAATTAACACACTTCCAGTTGCTGAATTTGCAATATCTAACTATGCTAAAACTCTTGCGGCAAATAGGCTTATCAATTTTAGAGGTGTTTATATCAACGGAAAGCGTGAAAATAACTTTACGTTTTTGTATATATTTTTCAATACACCTTCTAAAAATGATATAACTATGGCAACCCACAAAGAACAGGTATATCAAACACCATCTGGAGGGTATCACACATCACAAGGCTTTACGTATGTATTTCTTTATAATAAGTTGAGTGGATTTGTGTATCCACTAAACATAGACCAACCTCCTACTTCTATAAATGATATTACAAATGAAAATATTACCTCTATGTGCATCAGCGATTTGTTCGTAGAACCGAGAGGAGATTACACTATAACTAAGAGCGGAGATGAACGTTATACAGTATCTTTTTCAAATTCAAAATACGGCGTATCTTCTCACACATATAACAAAAACGACGGAAGTTTACCTAAGAAATTATCATTCATTTACTATGATTTTGATTATATTATGCCGAATCTTGACACTTCATTGTTTAAAGCCGTGTGGGAAATAGAAGATGACGAATTATTAACCGCCACAATAAATCCCGCCACCCCTGTTATAAAGCAAACGACATATAACTCATATATTGAAAAATCAGTAATAAAACAATATGCAAATGTTTATGTAAATAAATCTATCAACGGAACTGCTTTTGATATATTTAAAATAAGATTTAACAATTCTACTCCTCCTGTTTCTATTTATCTTACTCCGGATTTATCTACTTATCTTGTAAGATTTAACGGCGCGCAAGGAGGTCCAAGATATTACCAAAACGAATTAGCCGTTAACAATCCTTCATATTTTAAACCTGATACTGTAAACGATTACTGGACAAGATTAAATGCAAAACAGACTGGTATTTCTACTAAGCAAATCGAAATAGGTGCCATAAATAGCGCGATTCAAAACGCTACGAAAATTGTCGGAACTGGTGCGAAAGCAATTACATCTTTACAGTCTGGTTCTGCTCCCGATGTGGGTGCAATTATAGATGGTGTTGGAAGTATAGCAGGAAATATAGCAGGCATAAAACAAGCAAACCTTTCTTACGAACAAGCAGGAAATATGCAAGAGATTGCTGAGAAACAGTATAATGACGGTAAAATACGTTCTGATTCTCAAATAGGTCCTTATCTTCAAAGCGCTATCTTTTCTGAAATTTATTTGCTTGAATACTATGCAGAAAATTACAAACCATTACAAATCGACCTACATCGTTATGGCTATAACACTTTTTTACAAATCGACGATATTTATGAACATCATCAACGTGAACATTTTAACTATTTCAAAGCGGCTGACATTGAAGTGACTGGAGTTCCGCAATTCATTGCAGACGATATTGAAAATATGTTCAAACGTGGCGTACATCTTTGGACTCGAGATATCGAAGAATTTGAAAACGGGACGAATTATCAATTAGGCTTATGGGAGGACACAAATGTATAATTATATAAATTCTTCCGCAGTACGCCTTGCTATGCTCATGGGTTATGAAATCGACGAGATAACATATCTTATCATGGAGAATTTTCTTAATACGTTTATGTGCCGTTACAATTACGAGGGAATCCCAGAAGATTGCGACAAATTGACTGGTTATAGAAATCTCCAAGATTTGTATATTTTCTTTGCACCTTGCATAGCGTGGTTTGAAGATAAAAAACACGGTCCAATGTATCTTCCAGTGAGCGGCATGACGGAGTTTAATGCAGTAGGTAAACCTAAGAAATGGAGAGTATTTTCCTTTAACGGTATCATCGATAAGGAACTTACTGATAAAGAATCTGTTCTTATCTTTAACGATGAAGCGTTAAGTATTCCTTATCTTCACTTGCTTTACGAAGCAAAGTTCATGAAAAAACTCGACCTTGCGATGAATCAAAACATTGATTTGCAGTCTACTCCGTATGTAATCGAAGCGTTTGAAGAAAACAAAAAGCAAGCGTCTACATGGTCACATTTGTTGCAAACGTTTAAATCCCGAATCGTGTTGCGTAAGCGTAAGTCCGAGGAACGTAATCCGCTTGAAGCGTCGCAAGTTCTAAACACCGACGTCGAGTTTAAGAATCCCGACTTTATGAAAGCATACAATGAGTTTCTTTTTAGAGCACATACATACATGGGAATCAAGAACGTGAATATCGAGAAAAGCGAACGATTGCTCACGGGCGAAGTTTCTGCAAATGATATTATAGTACAGAGCAACTATACGAACGGTCTCGATATGCGCAACAAAGGTTTTGAGCAGGTAAACAAAATGTTCGGCACGAATATTAAAGCTAAACCGACAGACTTGCAGACAATGGTTGCCGATATGTCGTCTGCTTACATGGCGAAAGGAATGGGAGGTGGAATAAATGCGTTACACGATGTCGGGAATAATCCCACAAAAACTGACGCTAAACTTTCTGATTGATGAACTTCAAGAGGGTGAAAAACTAATAGATATTACGCTTCCCGTTTACAGCAAATTTAGCGACGATGAAGAGTTGCGCGAGATAATGTATAATGCAGTTGTTGCAAATTACTGTTGGTCCGAATTAGGTTTCGAAACTGCCGACCAGTTTAAGATGTGGTTTCAAACGTATTGGAACCGTGTGTTGTTTAAGTATCTTAACGATTTACGCAATCAAATTATGATAGGTGAAAACCTTATAACTGCGCGAATCGAAACGGCACACACGGACGATGAAACGACGGAAAAACCCGAGTTTACTGACACGACTACTGATACGTATGGCGAAACCAATGAAATAACCCACGGTCACGTGTTGCAACACAACCGCGAACTTACTGAAGATTTCAAGCAAGGCGTGACCGTTACGGAAGAAACAGAAAGGACACAATATGAAACGCAGACGGTTACCGATTCAGTTACTACCACGCCGTCGGGGTCAAACGAAACTGCCCTTGGCGGACAGTATACGAATACTAACTCGGGTACTGACAAAACAGAACGCGGCGGAACAAATACGCATACGCTGGAAAGAACAGGTCAACGTGTCATATCGTTGAAAAATGACCGTACTAACAACGTACAATATTACGACTATGACAAGTTAGTGACGGCGTTGGAAGCGTCCAATTCTCTCGACGCATTCATTGATGAGTTCGCGCCATTATTTGCGGAGGTGATTTATTTTGAGTGATACTTTGGGTATGATTGCGATTGCAGGCTCCCAAGCACTTACTACGGCTACAAATTGGGGAGATACAATAACGAATCTTGTTAGTATTATTTGCACGTGTGCTACTGCTCTTACTACGACTGCTGTTATTATTTATAATATGTGGAAACATAAAAAGACTAAGAACGAGTTGTACGATGAGGACAATAAGCCAATCGAACAAAAAGATAAGTGCGAAGTGGAGATTGTCGATGAGCAAGAGAATAGAGATTGATATGTCTGAAAAACTGGCAAACATTGTCAAGAATTACAGTGGGTTAAATAACCTTGTTATGCCGCCCCCTGTGGTGCAGATAATGAATGCTCTTGCAGATATCTATACAATGCCTTTTGAGGATATTGAGATATCGGCAGGCAAGCCAGTAGGAAACGCAACGGAGTACACCATGACTTTTACGGTCAAGGGAAACGACCCGTTCAGTATTACTTTCCTTGTGCCTAACGGACAGAAAGGAAATGACGGAGCATATGTACAAACAGTGGAGGTTTTAGATGCCTAAGTCAGTAAAATTAAAATTAACTTTGAGCGATTCTACGATTGTAGAAAGTAACGCGTTTACGATTCCAGATGGACCTGCTGGTCGTGATGGTACCAATGGTAAAGAATACTTAATGTACAATAAGGTTCTTATCGATGAAATTCCTGCGCTGAATAGGTCTTATATTTGCGACCCTACGAACTTTAATAGAACGCCAGTTGCAAACGAAACTTTCTTTATGGTTATTCAAAATATTGACACGGGAACGCGCTCTTTTATGTGTACGATGAAGTATGTAACAGCAAGTTCGTCTACGTGTTTGTCGTTTGCGGAAATTACTGGTGCGCAAGGTGCTACTGGTCCTGCTGGTCCTCATCCCACAACGTGCGAAGTAGTGGAGGTGTAATATGGCTGATAAAAACGTTAAACTGAAACTCACTTTGAGTGACGGAAGAATTATCGAAAGTAATGCTTTTACTCTTCCGCAAGGTCCAGTTGGTCCTGCTGGTCCTGCTACGTTGCCCAACTATGTGAGTTTTGAGAAGCCTACGAGTATTTCCGTTAACGCAAGTGGCGGAGAAAGAACAGTAACTGGTGTTGCTGAATGGGAAGCAAACGGCGCAATGGAAAGTGGGAAATATCATATTTTAGACGAAGAACCGCTTATATTTACTTCAAATGGAATTATTGCTTCTGCTCCCGTAGTTGGAAGTAATATACTCTTAACGTTATCAAATTTAAACCGTGAACCACACCTCAATGAGTACTGTGCATTTATTACACAAGATACAATTGGTAAAACATATGCCTCTGTTGGTAAACACTCAACAGGTGGAACGACAGGAATATTCCAATTTAATATAATTTCTGTCGTAGAAATAAGTAGCGTTAAAATGTATTTGCACAATATTTCTGGCAACACATCTGGAGCGTTTGCAATGTCTTTACAGGTTGTAACAAATAGTTCTGCTCCTATAACAACTGTTGAGCGTTTAAAAAAGTTGGGTATTTTTTCTAATCAAAATAATGTTCCTGCGTCTGGTTGTGCTCTTCAAGGAACTGATTTTATACCTGCTTATTGTTTAAGATATGTTAGCGGCAGTTTATATTTAATTGGTTTTAAAGGAGTGGATTCTCCGTATCAGTTAAATGATAGCCAAGTTTTAAAAGATTTTGTATTGGAAATATGATGAACGACCTCTTTTACCATGGAACGAGTTTCCAGTTAGGAAACCCAGTTTACGTAACGTATATGTGTCAAGGACAGCGCGGCAGAGGTAAAACGACATACTGGCTTGCCGAAGCCGCGCAATATCCTATAAAAGATTGGATTGAAAATCACGAAACAAACCGCAAATTCATATTCATTCGCCGCTCGGAAGAACAGTTAAAACTCGTAATGAAACAAGGCTTGTTTAACGGAGTATTAAGTGTTCCGCAATATCGGGAAAAACTTCACGGGTATACAATCCCTCTTATCGCAAAAGATTGTATTTATCTACAGCACGAAGAAAACGAAAAAGATATGGTGCATATAGGATACTACTATGACCTAAACAACACGAAAGGTATCTCAATCGAAGACACGTGGTGCACCATTTTCGATGAGTACGTAGAACCCGACAGAGGCAAATACAAAGGCGGAAATAACGGTGTAGACGAACCCGAGTTACTTGCAAGGCTCGATGAAACGTTGAATAGAAACCGCACCAATTATATGGTTTTGCTGGGCAATTTTGATGCTCCTACGAATCCGTATAACGAATACTTCAGCATACCTTTCGGAGCACAGAAGTTCACCAACAAAGAAAGCGGTTTATTCTATGAAGTAGACTACTCGGAAGCGATGAAAGAGTTTAAGGAAAATACCTCTACAGGCAGACGCTGGAAAGGTACGCGCTATTCCGAGTATTCAAACGGCAACGTTGCGTTGGGTAGAGTGGACGATAATCTTATCTGCAATAAACCCGTACACGCAAAGCATACTTATAACTGTATCATTTGCGGAGTAAATATAACAATATGGTTTGACGAAACAACTGGCGTATGTTACGTTCACGATGATTACAAGTTTGATAAACAAAAACCTATTCTTTCAGTGCTAACAAGTGATATGCAGGTAAATTCATACTTTGTTAGTTACTGTCAAGACTTTCTAACTCTTTTTAAAGCGCGTTATGCTTACGGAAAAGTGAGATTTAACAACCAAAAGAGCGCAAGTTTATTCCAGCTGATGATTAAGTTAAAATAGAAAGGGAGAGGTTAATCCTCTCCTTTTTCTTTTCGTACGTATACAATCATTATTTCCGCATTTGGTAGTATGTGCCAATTAGTTATTATAAGTTTATTTACAATTAAATAATCCATAAAATCATCTAAATACAAATCCTCTAAACAAGGGCGTCTGTTGCCATCGTAAACTATTGAATAGCTAAGCATTTTCCATATCCTCTTCTGCTGGCAATTTTGAAAGATAAACTATTGCTTCATTAGTATCTTCGATAATATCGATTTTTTGACAATACCACATTGTATCTGCTATAAATTCAAACGCGGAATTTATGTTCGCACTATACTTTGTAATTACTCCTAAATCCTCAAAATATATGTGTAAAATATCGTACAATTCAAATTTATCTATACAATTAAAATTCATAATTACTCCTTAATTTACAAATTGTGACACGGGTTCTATTACTGCTATTATTGTATCTTCACTATACTCAAAAATATCTGCAATCTGCCAATTGCCATCCATTACAAGTTCAAGAAACCTTTTATATGTTATTTGAACATTTACGAGTATTTTCCTATCGCATATAGTTATAATAGTATATTCTTTTTCAAGTTCTAACATATCAACTTATAAGTAGTTATTTGCAGGTGCTTTCCTCCACATACTATATGTGAAGAAAGTTTGCCGTTAAATACTCCCTCTCCTTTTTCTTTATTATATGGTTTAAAGTTATCGAAATTCATTTGACAAGTAACTGACGGAGGTGCGCCGCAACACGTTACTTTAAGCCTATCTTGTTCTTCATCAGGTTCTCGTCCTAAATATATGTAACGTTTACATCCCAAAAACTTTGCACGGGATATATAGTGTTCAAGTTTGAAAAAACCGTACAATGTTCGATGTATCGGCATATCGGGACGTTCTTGACCCAAAAGGTAAAGACTATCGGTATCACAGTAAACAAATCTATCCCAGTTCCTTATAATATTAGTTATTAGCAATTCACGTGAATAGGCAGTTATAAAAGTCCCTATTGGTATATATCCGCCTTTACGCTTTTCTCCCTCGTAACGTACAAATCTTAAATGGTCTTTGTACAACTCGGGATAGCAAAGGTCGCCAGTCTTTGCTGTTGATTGTGCTCCGTATGCAATGTTCTGTTGTTTCTTTGCGCGTGCCCTCTGTCCGCCAGTTGAATGTTCTTTCTCCATACGATATGGGTATAAGTAATCGTAATATAGTGAGCCTTGTCCGTCCAGTTTGATTATTTCGTCCACCGTCATATGTTCCGCTTCTTCTGGTGTTACTTCATATCCACACATACTTTCGAATGACATGAAATCTATGTATTCAATATCCCACACTTCATAGCACTCAAAGAAGAGTTTTAAATCTACGTTTGTAAGCCAAAGTTCGCAACGTTTAAATCCGCTTGATTTAAGATACAAGTCTTTTACGGAAAATCCTTTAAATGATTTGCGTGCTATTGTCGGTGGTCTGTTTGGTTTAATATGAAAACAACATTTAAAATGCTGTACCCAACATAAATGAAGTGAAGCAAGTTTATCATCTTCTTTGCGTCCGTGTCCGTATAGTGGAAGTCCGATTGGCATAGGTCTGTGAAGCATTTGAGCAGGGTACATGCTGTTAATATCAAGACTCATCATTGAGTGTAGTTCTTTGTTAAAATGTTCTTCCTTTAAATACACATAACCGCCGCGATATGATTTCCTTATAAACTCATCTTCAAAGTCATTTAAAACTGGTAGTAAATCATCATAGTTTTTAAGCGTTGATTTAAAGAACTTTCTACTGTTTCCGCTCTCTGTAAATTTATCAAAACCTTGGTGCAAATCTTCATTGAGTATTCTCATCATAATTTCTGTGTCGTGGTTGATATATTTAAGTTCTTGTTCTGTTGGCTCGTGTCCTATTTCACGTACACTATCGTAATCTATTTCTTCCTTTAATATTGGTAATTTATATGTCTTTGCTAATTGGTCTACTGACATTGAATTATGTCTGAAACTATCGTTTATTGTTACAGTGCTTCCGTTGCTAAAACATATTTGATAAGCATAGTGTGTTCCTTGCGGTGTAATAAGTGTAAAAAATTCTTTCGCATGAAGTGTTTTGTTTGTGGAGTGTTTATACCCGTGTCTTAGGAGATAATCAAGGATATAACACCCGTCGTATGATAGGTTATGGAATGAAAATAAATAGCCGTCATATCTCCTTATATAATTTAAAAAACTTTCTATATCTATGCCGTTTATATGTTCGTAATCTCTCGTGCAGATATCCCACAACCATACTCTTGCTTTTTCTACGTTCCATTGCGAGGTGGAAGTTTCAAAGTCTGCCGTAAAGAAATTTTTGTATCTTTTATATGAAAAGTGCATCAAAACATAGCGGCTAATTCTGAGACCAGTTCAAATAATGCTTCTTCTGCTTTATCCTGTCTAACTGCGCCATTTTCTATTAAATCTTGATATTTATAAATCTCGTCTAATAGTTCGTGTAATCTGTTTATTTTAGCACTGCTAATATCGTCAAAAAATCTATCAAATCTTTCTATATCAAGTGACTCTATTGTAAGGTCGGTATACTGTTCAAGTATATTCCATGCTTCAACTACAAGGTCGTAAACTTCTTTTGTAACTCCATACTGTTCATATATAGATAATTGTTGTTTTTGTTCTTTGTACAAGTCTTTTATTGCTTGTTTTGGTGTTGTCCCTGTGTACTTAACGTAATTGTAAAGAGATTGATAATTATATGCAGAAGTTGTTGTTAAGTTGCCCATTATCTCTGCGTTCAATTTTTCGTTTATCTTTTGTGCTTCTCTAAACTCTTTTTGAGTTTCTCGAAACTTGCGTAATTCGTATTCGTTTACACCCATTTCTTTAAGGAGGTGTCTAAACTCATCTCTTTTCGCCATCTTCGTTTTCCTTTACAATTTTTTCTAAACGTTCTAACAAGCAATTTGCTCGCTTATTAGTTATACGTTTTAACGCAAAATCTACTACTATTTTCTGCCCAATTTCGACTGCTTCATCGGGGTCGTAATCGTGCTTCAATATGTGTAATCTTTGGTCAATACTACGATTTGGCTTTGCCTGCAATTTTTTCATAATCTTGTTGAATCCTTAATATACGTTCTTCGGAATGGTCACACTCTACAATGTACACATCGTCGGACGAACCTCGATACATACGATGATAGTGATTTGCTTCTTTCTTATATTTTGCTCCTCTTAATAAGGCTATTAAATGTCGCGCCGCTGTCTGTTTGTCTTTGCACGGATAGACAGCAACAGTGTCATTGTAATACTTTATTACTATGTAATACATGGTCCTCCTACCCCGTGGGGGGGATTTTATTGTATTCGTTTATTTTTCGATATATTAAAGGGCGGTTTATTTAAAACGGGTTGTCTGTGTGTAGAATGTTGAAATGTGTATAATATGTGGATAAGTAAAGGGTGCCCCCTCTTATGGCAAGTTTATCGCCCCGCCCTCGATCTAAGATAGTTAACACCGTTAACTAATCTACATCGGACATGAAAAAAACACTCGAACAAATGTTTGTATTGTTCGAGTGTTAAACTGTGTAGGGGCGAGCGGTCAGCGCCCCAATGTTTTACTGGTTAGATGTTATTTCTTGCTTGATTTGGTAGGTATTTCGCTTGCGAAAAAATTCCTCATAATCGCGCTGATTCTTTTCCTCGCTAATGTCCTCATCTTGTTCACAAGCCGTATATTCTCGTATCCTCATGCGTGGATACTTTTGCCGTCTGTCAATCCACCAATCAAGGGCGGTTATACGGCACGAATTTTCCGGCTCTTTTTCGCCGTCCCGCGTAAAGGAAACAGACATTTTCGTTTTGTCTTTCGTGTCGTAGGTTTCCCAAGCGTTAAACTTTCTGCCATCCTTTTCGACGGGCACTTTCTTAACGTAAATCGTCGGCGTTTGCATTATGCTTTACCTCCCTTTTTGACAGGGTCTGCGGCTTCATTTTCGATCTTGTTCTTACGTTCAAAGCGAGTGCCGTTCAATTCCTTGATGGCGTTGTCAATGCGTTTGAGGTGTTCCTTGATGATTGCGCCAACTGATTTGTCGGCGTTTTCAAGTTTGCTTACCATATCATAGTAGATGGTCATAAGGTTCGTACAAACGTCTTGAATGGCTTCATCAAACTGGTTTTCGATTGCCTGTAATTCCTGTAATTTCTTGATTTTGCTTTCGATAATTTTGCTCATGGTGTTGGTTTCCTTTTGGTTGTTTATTGACCGCTTGCCCTATGTGTTGTGGCTTTGTTTACACGGATTATTTGCCCCGTAAACGCCCACATAAGGCTTTCTTATTAAGTTGTAAATCTGCGTGCCTTATAATGGCAATTTCGCACTACAGCGCGTTGCGGTGTTTGTTGCTTTTCCGCTGACACGCCTTCAGCGTGTTTCGTCTTAATTCTCAAAGACTCGTCGGAGCGGTTATGCTTTAAATTCGTCACCAACCTCATGGCGTTTAAATGCGTAGTAGCCTTGCGGATGAGCAATCATGTTAAAAAACTTGCGCACGTGCTGAAGTGTTGTATTTGACCTGTAGCCACTCGTTTTTAATATGTGCCATCCGTCAATAGTCAAGCGCGCTTTAAACATAAGTGTTGCATATGAGAAAAATTCATACTCAAACGTGCTGGTACAACGAACACAAGCACTTGAATACAAAAACTGTCTTTCCTCGCCGTCAATCATCTCTAACAAGTTGTAACACCGTAGCACTCTCATAACTTCACCCCCTTGATAATCGTTATATCTGCCTCTTCCTTGTTTATGGTGTCGCTAATTACGAGAGTATCCTCAAATAAATGTGCCGTAGATACGCCAATACATTCGCCGTCGCGCCATCCGTATACCGTAACGCAAAAGTGATTCGTACCGTTCTCATCTTTGAAGTGCTCAATCCTGCCATAGTTGCGCGTGTTCGGTGTTGTGAGTTTGTTGTACATTTGTTAACCTCCGTTAATTGTTTGTTGTTCGTTCCCTTAAGAACACAACCATTATACCATATAATATTTGTGTTGTCTGTGGTAATTGCAACAAATCGAAAATAAATTTCATTTTGTGACATATGCAACATAAAATTAACCGCGGTTAATTCTACATATGTTCAGTAACTTACCTGTTGTTTCATGTAAAACGTTAGTGCTTATATCGTTTGATTTGTTTCACGTGTAACGTTTGGTATGTTCTCGTTCGTATCAAATAATAAATCCGCGTCTGCGCGTTGAAAACGCGAGCC
>OGOI01001521.1_pt1 | contig 13763 bp, 9 predicted proteins | sample 1552631 | NCBI WGS metagenome assembly OGOI01 (sample SAMEA2580204, study PRJEB22360) | human gut metagenome | biome: human gut; feature: human-associated habitat; material: faeces | place: Denmark | collected 2008/2010 | reverse complement strand
CAAATGTTGGATGCGAGCGCATAAGCGAACATTCAACCTGCAGCGACTAAAGTCATAAATATGGTCTGTTTATCTTACTAAGGGTGTCTCCCTTTGCCTGCGGCAAATTACTATTTAATGTTCAGAATCTTTTTCACTTCTTTGCACATATCTTCCGTTTCGCATACAGTATCATGAAGAACTGCTGCACTTCTGATATCTTCGATTGCCTGTGGTACTTTGACACCAGACAGTTTCTCTAATTCATCGATGAGTTCAAAATCTGTCTTACTGTCATAAGAAGAATCAATCGCATTCATGACGCTTCTTGTAAATTTATATGGGCTTGCTGTAGATGCGATAACCGTTTTTGTGGTATCGCCTGTTTCTTTTTCATATTTTTTGTAAACAGATGCTGCTACCGCTGTGTGGGTATCAATGATGTAATCTGCTTTATTGTAAACTTCTTTGATGGTCTGTGCTGTCTCTTCTTCTGTTGCATAGTTCCCGTAGAAGTCTTTCATCTGTTCTTTCATGTCATCGGTAATTGTATAAACACCGTTTGTATTCAGTTCTTTCATGAACTCATTGTTCTTCTCGGCATCTCTTCCCGCAGTCTGATAAATGAGACGCTCTAAGTTACTGGAGATTAAGATGTCCATTGATGGAGATGTTGTGAGGATAAAGTCTCTGTTTCTGTCGTAGCATCCTGTTGTGAAGAAGTCAAAGAGTACTTTATTCTCGTTAGATGCACAGATTAACTTTGCGATTGGTACTCCCATCTGTTTTGCGTAGGATGCTGCTAAGATGTTACCAAAGTTTCCTGTTGGAACAACTACGTTAATCTGCTCTCCGTCAGAGATTTCTCCGTGGGCTAATAATGTAGCATAGCTGTATACATAGTAAACAACCTGTGGAACAAGACGTCCGATGTTGATAGAGTTTGCGGAGGAGAACTGGTATCCTGCTTCGTTCATTTCTTCTGCGAGTGCTGCGTCAGAGAACATCTTCTTTACTCCTGTCTGTGCATCATCGAAGTTACCTTCGATTCCGATAACGTATGTATTCTCTCCACGCTGTGTTACCATCTGTTTTTCCTGAATAGGGCTTACACCATGCTTTGGATAAAATACGATAATCTTTGTTCCTGGTACATCAGCAAATCCTGCTAATGCCGCCTTTCCGGTATCTCCGGATGTTGCTGTAAGAATGACGATTTCATTCTTTACCTGATTCTTCTTTGCGCTTGTTGTCATTAAATAAGGCAAGATGGAAAGTGCCATATCCTTAAATGCAATAGTTGCTCCATGGAACAGCTCCAGATAATATGCATCATCTTTCTTCACTAATTCTGCAATATTCTCTGTGTCAAACTTTTTATCGTAAGCACTGTTAATACAATGTTTTAACTCTTCTTCTGTAAAATCAGTCATGAAAAGCTTCATAACTTCATAAGCAACTTCCTGATAACTCATCTTGGAAAGTTCTTCTAAAGATTTATCAAGCTTTGGAATATAGGAAGGAACAAAAAGTCCTCCTTCTCCGGCTAAACCTTTTAAAATAGCTTCGGAAGCTGTTGCTGTTTCCTGATTATTTCTTGTACTTTTATAAATTAAGTCCATGTCTACCTCCCGTGTGCGGTTGTGCGCCTGGCGCACGTCATTTCGGTTTTTAAATCAAATAAACGCCATCATTATAGCATACGAAAATCTTTTTGTATACGCATAATTTGCAGGTTTTCACTCTCATTTATTCTTTTTTCTGTTTTTTACAAAAAAATTCGGACTATTTTTCTTTATTTTTCACAATAATTTAAAAATAATTATTGGCTGGCGGCTACTCTTATACCTGCATTTTTATCTGTCTGACTACTCTCTTGCCTGCTTTTCCATCTGCCAGACTGCCAGAGCCAAAAAGGCAATTCCCATAAGGATGCACATAATACTCGCTGCCTTATAAAAAAGGAAGGAGAAAGCCTGGGTTGAACTGTCAATGCCGATTCGCCCGCAATAAAGATTCATCAGTCCGCTATCTCCCGTAATATTCCCGTAATATCCCATATATGCTGCCAGCGGATTTATCAGGCTTAAGAGCAGGCACAGACTTGTCGTGATTGGTGCCAGATTATCCATTCCTGATACAGAGATAGATATCGTTCGCATAATTTCTGTTCCTAAAATCGTTCCCAGAATGAACACTGCCTCAATGACTGTATTTTGTGCAAATGCCCAGATTCCTTTTTTACAATAACTAAAGGAAAAAATGGAAACGGAAGCACTCCAGAATGTACAGATAAACAGCATAATCCCAAGACGGATAATCTTTCTCCACGGCAGGCCGCTGTATATACAAGACAGGGAAATGATAGGCAGGCTAGATATAAATAACATCATATATACGGCAATAATCACCGAAACTCTGGCAATAATAAATTGCTTAGAAGAACCTGGAATCATTACAAATTCTTCTAACATATGTTTTTCTCTATCTGTTGAATAAAATCCCCATACCGAAAAAGGCATGAGTACAAATATCATTCCAATCTGAATCGTGCTTATAATTAAAAACTGATACAGATATGCAGAAGTATCGTAGGAATAGCCTTCCTGAAAGGACTCTGCATTAAAAAACATAAATAAAATTGTGATAAATGCCAGTATCGCATTATAAAAAATGAGCATCATGGGAAGCCGTATATTTCTTCCTTCTTTCAGCCATTCTACTTTTAAAAAGGGATTCCACATAACTACTACCTCCGGAAAATTTCTTCTATGTCCGCCTGGTCCCGCATATAATTATGAATCAGTGCACCAGATGCAACTAAGTCGGTAAGAAGTTCTGCTTCTTCCTTTTCTCCTCCGTTAAATCGGAAAATCACATCATCCCCATCTACCGTAACCCGGTCAACAAGAGGATTCTCTTTCAAAACTTCCAGTGCCTTCTCCATCTGAGCTAAAATATGCATTCGTACAGGACTTTTACATAATGCCTCTGCGTACACTTCTTCTACCGGACCAAAGGTCAGATTCTTCCCAGACTCCATAACAAGAACATCCGTAATGAATCCCATCATTTCTGGATACATCGGAGTATTTAAAATGATGGAAGTCCCTTTTTCATGGAGGGTGAGCAAAATTCCTATCATCTTTCTCCTTGCTGTCACACTCATATTATCAAACGGTTCGTCCATCAACAGCCATTCTGGTTCCTGTAAAATGGCCTTTCCCAAATATAAAAACGGTAAGGTTTCTGCCGGCAGTTCACCGATGAATGCTCCCTCATATTCTTTCATATCAAGAAGTTCCAGAACTTCCTCAATCCTCCGGCTCCGATATCGTCCTCCTACCTTATACAGTGCCAGGAACAATTCGTAATATTCTTCTACCTTTAACAGACTGTAAAAGCCATATTCTTTAGACATATAGCCAAAATTACAGTACGCATTTCCGCCTTTTTCATAAATAGAGATACCATCTATATAAATGTCTCCTGTTTCTGGCTTTTCCCCACCAGAAGCAGCCTTAAGCAGCGTGGACTTTCCCTCTTTATCCTCACCCAGTAAGGCGAGTATCACTCCATCCGGGGCTTTCAGACTGAAATCATCTAATACTTTTTTCCCTTTTCTCTGAATAGAAATATTTTGAAAATCCAGCATTCTTCTCCCCCTTTACTGCTTCTTATAAATCAGTGACAGCACCGGTGCCGGTCCATACTCATCCGACGCATCCATCTTATAAGTAATCCGCATTTCTCCATCTCCTGACAAGTAACTGTTCAGGCTTTCTCCTGTTATATAAGATTCTGTCGATGATAAAATCCTGTCTCTTTGTCCGGTACTGTAATTATACGCATATATCTTTCCTGTAAAATTATCCTTGTTTCTTGCCAGTGCTTCTATTTCTTCTTTGTCAAAGACATAACTGACTTCTGTCTTATTCTCCTCTAACGTATCTTCCTCTATAGCCAGTCCTTCTCCTTCCTGTTTCAGACAGGACATATTGATATTTAAAATATGCTCTCCGGTTTCTTCTTCTAACGTAAAATGATTAATCATCACCGTCACATGATTTTTCAAAACATTATCATCAGAAAACAACTTAAAGTCATTCTCACTTGTAATACCGACAACTAAAAGTTCTTCTTTTGACTTTTGCGTATTCATGTAAGTCTGTTGGAGATATTCCATAATATTTCCTGTAACTGTATTTTCATTTTCTGTACCAAAAGCAGAATTCTCTTCATCAAAATGATTCCAGCACTTCACCATATCTTTAGAAACAGACGCCTTTTCCCCTGCTTTTACACTTTTAAGAATCGCATACTGATTCCCCCGAATTAAAATAACTCTGGAAAAATTATTCGAAGAGGTATTCGTGATATTGCCATAAAAACTTGTATACGTTGTAAAAATATCCTGCGTAAATACTTCCTTTTCCGAGGCGCTTTTTGTATTGCCTGACAATTTCAAAATTCTTGAAGTTCCTGGCACACTCTCTTCAAAGGCAACATCAAAGCCTTTTTGTGTATTATTAATCGTAATATCTTCTCCGGAAGTTTTTATATTTTTTCCTACAATCGTCCGGTAATTATAATCCATCGGTATGACGGAAGTAATTGTCGAAAGAAAATTCACATTACCCTCTACTCCCTCATCATTTTGATAGAGAAAATAAATATTTTCCTGCTCCTTCTCACTGTCCGTCACACGCAGCGCGGAAAAATAGCTATCGCCAGAGCTTTTCATTCCCCTGGAACGGATAAATAATCCAACGGTAAAAACCAATGCAAGTACAGGAACTATAATCCAGATGTATTCCCTTTTTTTGATTTTACACAAATAATAATATGCGATAGTTACCATCAGCAAAATATAGAAAATAAAAAATACCCCATAAAAAAACGTATTAGGAAGCTGTGACTTCATAAATGCATATAATGCCTTTTTTACATACCAAAGACTCGTATCGCTGCTTTCGGTATCTTCATCTTTTCCCATAAAATGAGAAAGAATCTCTACTGCTGCTTTATCTCTCACACTCCATTGTAAAAATGCAGAATTTGTCAGGCTAAAACGAAGGATTGAAATCTTTCCGCTCCCTACTGCTGCAGTATAACCTATTTCTGGTTCGAAATCCCCGTAAGCTTCCCATTCATATTTTTGTGAAAGCTGAAGATTACTCATAAGAATCGGCAATTCCTGTACTATATTATCCGCATCTGCCAAATAAAGTTCAGAAACGCCGACATCTTCCTGTATAATTCCAAATATCTTTTCCAGCCCCTCAAAAGAATCTATCTGCTGGCCGCCCCCGGCAATCAGTAGTTTCCCGCCTGACTTCAACCAGCTTTTTAAAGCACTTTTTTGTTTTCCAGACAAACTTTTCGTATCAAAAGAATCAATGATCATTCCATCTAACCCCTGAAACTCTTCTTCTGTCTGTGGAAAACTATTTTTTGAATAGCAGACCACCTTCACTGACTCTTCGTCCGATTCTTCTCCTATTTTAAGACTGTTTAAATAAGACAACTCCTTTGACTGTCCACTCAAAACACCAATGAGATTCTCCGCCTGTTCTGAAAATGCTCCGTTCCGATTCTTCGCATCAGAAAAAGAGACATCTTCTGACAATTCCGTAACACCAAAAGAATCCATAATTTCAAAACAAATTGCAGAAGGATCACCAAGTTGCGGAACATTTAAAACAATCTTTTCCTTCTCTCCTGCCTTACATTTCACTGCAGACTGGTAGGCAATTCCCTTGCCATTTTCTCCCGGAAGAGTGACTTTCATTACCCCGGTAAAATCTTTCTCTGCAGCAAAGATATCTAAAGTAACCGGCATCTCCTTATCTTTGGCAACATAACCTGCCGCCCCAAAAGTTACTGTTCCCGTACAATTACTCGTCTTAAACTTATAACAATAGCCATTCGTCCCTTTTATTGTCTTTTTATTCCACTCTACTACTTCACTCTGACTACGCTGTTGGTGCCGACAGCCATAGAACCAGAAAACAACCGAACAAAGCAGTACAAGAAGCAGTAATATAATTTTTTTGTAAGTACGGAACAAATCATTAATCATTTTGTATCCCTCGTATCTTTGCTATTATTTTCCGGTATTTGGCATATGAGCCTGCACAACCGGAAGTTCTATCTGGAATCTGGTTCCTGACTCATCGCTGGTCGCCCAGATATTTCCCTCATGAAGGTTGATAATGTTCTTTGCTATTGCCAGCCCAAGTCCTGTACCTCCAGTCTTTAATGATCTTGAGTTTTCCACCCTGTAAAACTTATCAAAAATCTTGTCCAGGTCTTTTGCCGGAATAATCTTTCCGTAATTGACAATTGCCACAAATGCCTTCTTATCTTTTAAACCGGTATGCACTTCTACCAGCTTTCCATCGGCCCCATATTTAATCGCATTCGAAATCAGATTACCAATCGCTCTTGCAAGCAGCTCGCCATTCCCCTCAATATTCAATGCCCCCTCATAAAAATCAGTACGGCATTCCAATTGATGGTCCATGAAGCTTGGATAAAATTCATCAACTAACTGAGGCACAAAAAGATTCAAATCAAGAATCTCCTTCTTTATTTTGACCTTATTCCTGTCATATCTTGTATAATCAAACAAATCCTTAACCAAAGTTTCTAACTGCTTTGCCTTTGAAGATACAATGCCAAGATACTTCTGTTTTTGTTCTTCCGTAAGAAAATCTCCCTGTGTCAGCAGATCCAGATAACCAAGTATTGAAGTAAGCGGCGTACGAAGATCATGTGCTACATTCGTAATCAATTCGTCCTTCGTCTTTTCCACTGCCTTTTGTGCTTCCATCGTCTCATAAAGATTATGACGCATCTCGTTAATAGACGCTGCGATTTCTGAAAATTCATCCTCTCCACGGACAGGAATCTCCTCCATCAAATCACCAGACTTCATACGTTCCACACCGCTGATAATTTCTCTTACATACGTTACAAACTTATTTGATATGAGAATAAAATAAATAATCAGAAGCAATATCGTAAATATAGCGATGACCCAGGCATCCAGTGCTATCGACTGTGACATCGTAAATGTGCCAAAGGACATTTTTCCCTGCCCGGATGCACCCCACACCTTCTTATATTCACCGGCTATAATCTCCGTCTCATATAAATAGATTCCCATAAATATAAGACCTTCCGTTATAAAGGTAGCAATCAGGCTGAAAAACATGTACATGACCATCTTAAAACGGAAGCTTTTAAATCGTTTAACCTTCAATTTTGTAACCTACCCCCCATACAGTTTTTAAAATCTTTGGGCTTCGGGAGTTATCTTCTATCTTCTCACGTAGTCTTCGTATATGAACCATAACAGTATTATTTACTTCGTATACCTTCTCGTTCCAAACCTTTTCAAAGATTTCATCAGTGCTGAATACTCTGTCTCTGTTTGAGGCTAATAAATATAAAATATCAAATTCAATCGGAGTCAGTGCAACTTCCTTGCCGTTCTTCTTCACTACATGGGCCGCCTTGTTAATCGTAAGATCCTGAATCTCAATCTCATCCTTACTGGCTGGTTGCTGTTCTTCCCCTAACTGAATTGTTGTGTAACGCTTCATCTGAGACTTCACTCTCGCAAGAAGTTCTAATGGATGGAACGGTTTCGTAAGATAATCATCCGCTCCCGTTCCAAATCCGACAATCTTATCCATATCTTCTGCCTTCGCTGACAAAATAAGAATCGGGATATTGCTTGTCTTTCTTATCTCACGGCAGACTTCTAATCCATCAATTCCCGGCATCATAATATCGAGAATAAGCATACGGACTTCCGGATGTTCCTTCAATGTCTGTAAACACTGCTCCCCATCCGAAGCTTTCAATACCTGATATCCATCATTCACCAGATAAATCTCCACAAGATCCGCAATCTCTTTATCATCATCTACTACGAGAATACTAGCATTCTTTTCCATATCTTTACCCTTCCTTCACGTCTTTTTTTGTTTTATATTCTATCATAAAATGAATATAAAAGTCCTTACAAACTTCTTACCTTGACATTTTTCACCTTATTTGCTAGAATGATGAGCGATGCTTTTTGCATCTTATATTGTTTTTAAGAGTCGGATAAATGATCGCTTCCCTTAGTTACCGAAAGGTCTGGGAAGAGGAAAGTCCGGGCTTCACAGGGCAGGGTGCCGGATAACGTCCGGTGGAGGTGACTCCAAAGATAGTGCAACAGAGATATACCGCTGGCTTATGCCAGTAAGGGTGGAAAGGCGGGGTAAGAGCCCACCGATTCTCTGGTAACAGAGAATGCCATGTAAACCTCACCCGAAGCAAGACCGAATGTAAAACGATAATCTGGCCCGGATTGTTTTCAGGTGGGTCGCTAGAAGCTGCTGGCAACAGCAGAATTAGACAGATGATCATTCATGACATAACCCGGCTTATCGTCCGGCTCTTTTTTGATGAATTCAACGGGACGCTCCCGAAAAGATAAATAAGCCATATCTGTGACTTTAGTCGCGGCAGGTTGAATGTTCGCTTGAACGCTCGCATCCAACCTTTGCTCCGAGGCCACAGATATGGCTTATTTATCTTTTCGGGAGCTGACTTTGGATAGATTTTGTATATAAAAAAAGAGTCGGTGGGGTTGGCCCTATATTCCACTATGTCTCTACTAATCCAATCTTTTCCCAAAATTCATCTACTCTAAACCTTTTTCTATCGCCAATACCTCCAGCTTTCTTCCCCTTCTTCTTCAAGAACCTAAAATAATTTATCAAAAAATAAATTCTACTTTTGCTCTAGCAGCCAAGAAACAGCTCCCCAAGAGAGAAGATACCCTATATTTGTGGCCTTAGAACGAGGATTGAATGCGAGCGCGTATAAGCGAGCATTCAACCCGCAAGTGATAGAGTCACAAATATAGGGTATCTTCTCTCTTGGGGAGCGTCCCCTTTACCTACGCAAACCAGAATCAATTATTTGAGGTTTTGAATCTCCATTGGGTCATAGGTAGTCATCTGATATACATAGTAATTCAGCCAGTTGGTATACAACGTATTCGCATGGCATCTCCACGACTTCACCGGTCCGAGTTCTGGTTTATCGTCTTTGTAGTAGCGATTTGGAAATGGAACATTGTCCATTCCTTTAGCAAGATCACGTTTGTATTCGCCATCAAGGGTCAGTACATCATATTCTGGATGTCCTGTGACAAAGATTTGACGTCCTTCTTTTGCTATGATGATGAATGGACCTGCTTCTTCGGAGTCTGCAAGAATTGTAAGTTCCGGATTCTTTTCTACGTCCTCTCTTACAATCTGTGAATGTCTGGAGTGAGGTGCATTGAACACATCATCAAATCCACGAATCAGCGGGGTCTTTCTATGTATAGTGTGATGCTGGAAGATTCCGAAAATCTTTTCGTCTAACAGTTCTTTTCTCACACCGTAATGATAGTAAAGGCCTGCCTGTGCTGCCCAACAGATATGAAAGGTCGATGTTACATGTGTTTTTGACCATTCCATGATTTCTACGAGTTCCGGCCAGTAGTCTACTTCCTCAAAATCGAGAGTTTCTACTGGTGCGCCGGTAATGATAAGTCCATCAAAGTACTGCTGCCTGATTTCCGGGAAAATGGTATAGAATGTTTCCATATGGGTCTGGGATTCATTCTGTGCATCGTGTGTTTCTGTTTTTAAGAAAGTGATGTCTACCTGTAACGGCGTGTTAGAAAGACTCCTTAAAAGCTGAAGCTCCGTTGCCTGTTTGGTAGGCATCAGGTTCATGATAATGATTTTCAATGGACGAATATCCTGTTTTAAGGAACGCTCGTAGTCCATTACGAAAATATTTTCATGTTCCAGTATCTTTTTTGCTGGCAAATCAGCATTTATTCTGATTGGCATGTATTTTCATCTCTTTTCTAAATAATATATAAGCATTTTATTCAATCATTGAAAGAAATTCTTCTTCTGTAATCACAGGGATTCCGAGTTCTTTTGCCTTTTTGTTTTTGCTTGAAGAAGACATGTTGTCATTATTGATAAGATAATCTGTCTTTTTAGAAACAGAACCTGTTACTTTACCACCGAGGCTTTCGATTTTTTCTTTCAGTTCTTTTCGGTTTGCGAAATGCTCTACTGTTCCGGTAATAACAAATGTCTTGTCTAAAAGGCTCTGTTCCTGCTCGCCTCCTGCCGATACATTTTCCTTTTCAAAATGTAAATATGGCAGAAGTTTTTCAAGAAGCTTCTGATTGTGTTCGTTCTCAAAATAGTCGTGTACGCTTGTTGCAATCACTTCACCGATTCCGTCAATCTGTGTCATTTCTTCTACAGATGCTCCGCGGAGATTTTCTAAAGAGTTTCCAAAATGACGGCATAAAAGTCTGGCATTTGAACTTCCGACATTTAAGATTCCGATTCCATAAACGAAACGGAACAACTGTGTATCCCTTGATTTTTCAATAGACTGCATCAGATTATTATACGACTTCTCGCCGAATCCGTCCATAGCAATGATTTGTTCTTTATACTGTTCTAAGTTGTACAAATCATTTAATTCGGATAAAAATCCCTGCTCAATCATTTTCATCAATGTTGCTTCAGATAAACCGTCGATATTCATCGCATCACGGCTTACATAATGAGAAAAGAGCTTCACTTTTTTTGCACTGCAATATGGATTTACGCAGTAAAGTGTCTTGACATTATTCTCTATGCGAACTTCTGTCGCACCACCACAGGCCGGGCAATGCTCTATCGGCTGGCAGGTGCCGCTTTTTGTAAGATTCTCTGCAATCTGTGGAATAATCATATTGGCTTTATAGACCTTGATATGGTCATTTTCACCAAGTTCTAATCCTTCCATAATACTGATATTATGGAGACTTGCACGGCTTACCGTTGTTCCCTCAAGCTCTACTGGCTCAAACACGGCAATCGGATTAATAAGACCGGTTCTTGACGGACTCCATTCAATGTGTAAAAGCCTGGTCTCTGCTTCTTCGTCTGCCCATTTAAAGGCAATCGAATTTCGCGGGAACTTCGCTGTTCTTCCAAGAGAAATTCCATAAGCGATATCATCATAAATAAGAACAAGTCCGTCAGATGGAAAATCATTTTCCACAATCTTTTCGGAAAAGTTCTGAATCTCCCCCATAATATTCTCTCTGTCTACCCTCTTATATGGTACAATCTCAAATCCAAGATTCTGTACCCAGAGCATATTGCTTTCCACAGAATTCTCCAGTTCTCTTCCTTCTGCTTTTACAAGGGCAAATGCAAAGAAAAAGACATTTCTCTTTGCGGTCACTTCGTTGTTAAGCTGGCGGACGGAACCGCTGCATAAATTACGAGGGTTCTTATAGCGGGCCTCCACGTCCTCGATGCCTTCGTTAATCTTTTTAAAATCCGAATATTTAATAACCGCCTCACCACGCAGAACAACCTCACCTGCAAATGGAATCTTTGCCGGAAGATTTTTAAATACTCTGGCATTATTGGTGATAACCTCGCCTACAACACCATTTCCTCGTGTAACTGCCTTTTGCAAAACGCCATCACGATAAGTCAGCACCACCGTAAGTCCATCCATTTTCCAGGAAAGAAGGCCTTCTTTTTCACCAAGCCAGTCTCTTAATGCTTCTGGACTCTTTGTCTTATCAAGAGAGAGCATCGGGCTTTCGTGTGTCTCTTTTTCCAGCTCACTGAGTACTTCATAACCGACATTTTGTGTAGGACTCTGGCTCATCACGATACCAGTCTCTGCCTCTAATGCCTGCAATTCATCATATAATTCGTCGTATTCTTTATTGGAAAATAATTCCCGGTCTTCCTGATAGTATGCCTTAGAAGCCTGATTCAGCACTTCTACAAGGTCCTTCATTCTCGCCTGCTTATCCATGATAAACTCCTCCCGGTTTTCTTCCAGCAAGTTTTTCAAGCTTAGAAAGCTCCTCCCCGGTAATCTCCCGATACTTTCCTGTCGGCAGACTTCCCAGATGAATATTCATAATACGAAGACGCTTTAACTCTCTTACACGGTAACCACATGCCTCACACATACGGCGAATCTGGCGATTTAAGCCCTGTGTGAGAATAATGCGAAATGTATACACGCCCGTTCTTTTTACTTTGCATGGACGTGTCACCGTATCGAGAATCTCCACACCCTCACTCATTTGCTTTAAGAACACATTTGTTACTGGACGATTAATTGTCACCTCATATTCCTTTTCGTGATAATTTCTCGCCTTCAAAATCTCATTCATCAACTCTCCGTCATTGGTCATCAAAATAAGACCCTCGGAATCTTTATCCAGTCGTCCCACCGGATAAATCCTCTCAGGATAGCCAATAAAATCAACGATATTATCTTTCTCTCGCTTCTCTGTCGTACAGACAATGCCTTTTGGCTTATTCACCGCAAGAACAATCTGTTTACGACTCACACTGACACGCTTACCATCCACACGGATATCCTGTCCCGCATGCACTTTCTGACCCATCTGCGCCGGCTCTCCGTCAACCAAAATACGTCCCTGTTCCACATAGCGGTCTGCTTGTCTTCTTGAACACACACCTGCATCACTAAGGAACTTATTTAGACGCATTGGCTCACCGTTCGATATCTTTTCCTTAAAATCCGTGGCATTCTTTTTCAGATTATTCCTTTTTGAGTCATTTTTTCCCTGATTATTCTTTCCTGTCGCCGCCATTATTTATCAAACTTTCCATTCGCTTTATTCTGGAACTTCTCTGCATCCACAATGAATCTCTCGTGTGTTCCTTTACCAATCACTCCTGCTGGATCTTTCACTTCAACAGCAAAAGTAAGCTTCTTTCTATCAATTTCTGTAAGCGTTACTTCACAGCTTACTTCACAGCCAATTGGGCTTGCAGAAACATGATCTACATTTAAATTCGTTCCAACAGTTGTCATTCCCTCATCGAGATGTCCGTCTAAGAGCGCAACGGCTGTCTTTTCTACTAATAAAAGCATTGCTGGAGTTCCATATACTAAGAGACTGCCGCTGCCTAAAGTCTTGGCTGCATTCTCCACTGTTACTGTCTCCGTTTTTATCATTTTCATTCCTGTATTTAAGTTCATGATTAAACCTCCCAAAATAAATTTTTACTTTATCAACATTGTATTAGTATATCAGAAATGAGGAAACTTTTCCATTGAATTCTGATTTGCGCAGCAAAGAAGACGCCCACAGGGAATATAATATCCTATATTCCCTGTGGTCTATGTTTTGGCTATCTAAGCAAATTCAGAAATTATCTTTCCCTATCGATTATCTTCTGGAATGCTTTCACATCTTTCGCTATTTCTCCGCTTAACAATATCATGCAGATCAAATTCGGTATCGCCATCAACGCATTCGCAATATCTGAAAAGTTCCATACAAGTTCCAAAGTCTGTGTTGCACCAACATAAGCAACCAGTGAGAAAATAATTCGATAAACCATATTCAGTTTATGGGTTCCTACCAGATATTCAAAAGCTTTTTCTCCATGATATTCCCATCCAAGAATTGTGGAGAAAGCAAATAATGTAATACCTATTGTTACGAGATATCCACCAACTTTTCCGAGTACTGTGGAAAATGCAGCGATGGTCAATGCGGAGCCAACATAAAGCTGTCCTGTTGCCGGGTCAATCTGTCCAAGCACACCAGAACTTGCGATGGCGAGACCCGTGATCGTGCAGACAACAATCGTATCCCAAAAAGTTCCAGTCATATTAATATAAGCCTGCCTTACCGGATTATC
>OGOI01001520.1_pt1 | contig 13794 bp, 15 predicted proteins | sample 1552631 | NCBI WGS metagenome assembly OGOI01 (sample SAMEA2580204, study PRJEB22360) | human gut metagenome | biome: human gut; feature: human-associated habitat; material: faeces | place: Denmark | collected 2008/2010 | reverse complement strand
CCAGTATGGAAACACTCACGCCGGAGGTGGTCAATAAGATCATCAAGCAAATCGAGGTTCACAACAGTGAAATGTTGAACGGACATAAGCTGGTGGGCGTTGACATCTACTTTACCGGCGTCGGACTTGTAGACCTTGCAACCATAAAGGAGATGCTTGCTATCGCAGAATCGTCAAGGTCGTGATTCACCGGAGAAAGAGAAAAGGCCGCAGCCTCCATAACAGAGGTTGCGACCAATCTCTCATAAGAAAATACATCCTTATGAACGGAAACGGTTTAGTTTACCGGCTTTTTGATTGATAAAGGTTATAAAAAATGTCAAAACAAAACTAGCAAAAGTTCAAATCTACACGCACTATTAAGTGGATAAAACATCTAGTCTTTTTTAGATGGTAATTCAAAATCTGTTTTGCCACCTAAAATAGCAGCCATTGTGCCGATTGCTGCTATTGCAATAGTGCCAAATACGGCAAGGCTAGACCATTTGAATTTTTTGCCTTTAGAGTCTTTAGCTGATGCCATTTGAGCGACTTCTTTCATTTGCTCGATATAACACTTTCGCTCTTCAAATGAAAGATTATCATTGTCTAAACACTTTTCAAGCGCATTTTGAATTCTGTTATAAAGAGCATAACATTGGTTAGCACTTTCTTTGTCATCTTCAAAGGATTTATCAATTACGCTTTTTATATCTTTAAGTGCATCCATTGTAGATTTAGCGAAGTCGGGGAATTGCTCCAGAGCTTTTTTTGCGACTTCAGGATCCATGTCTTGAATCATTGATGCAAAAGACATAACATTATCTTTCGACAAATGTCTGAAATCTGGAATATTTAATTTTTCAAGCACTTGCGCTTCTGTAAGTTGTTTTGACATGATAATTACTCCTTTTGACATTCATAAGTTTATTATATAGTAAATTGTTCCATTTTGCAATAAAATTAAAAAATCGAGTGTCCATAATGTAAAAACTTATGAACACTCGATATGGCGGAGATGAAGAGATTTGAACTCTTGCGCCGGGGAACTCCCGACCTACCGCATTTCGAGTTTTATGGGTCAATGGTTGTTTAGTGATTTTTGAAGGCGGTTTCGGGCAACTTTGTATTTGCCGAAAAGCTTGATATTTAAGGCTTTTTTGGCGGTTGCACCGCAGAAATCCCGAGAAATAAGGAAAGTTCGAATAACGGCAGTTTCGCTCTTTTTGGAAAGAACAGGCACTATTTCGGAAAGAACTGCGGAAAGAACAGAATAAACACATCAACAACGGCAATACATGGGAAAAACCCGCACCGACAAAAATATTTACGAGGTGTATTGCTATGGATGAAACCGCAATCAATTGGGATTCGATTCCCGATATTATTACCAAAGACCAACTCTATCAAATCTGCCACATTAGCAAGTCAACGGCTTTGTATCTGCTTCGCAGCGGAAAGATACCGTGCGAATACACGAGCAAGAAAACTCGCTGTTACAAAATCAAAAAGGCCGATGTCATTACATATCTTGAAAAGAGAAAAGTATTTCCCGAATCCTATTCCGCACCGGCAGGTTGGTACAAGGGGAATTATACCGTCAAAATGAGCGCCGAAGTACCTGAACAGACTCTTGAAAATATGAAGCTGTATTACACGGAACTGTTTGCACAGTATCCCGATGTGCTGACTGCGACTGACATTTCAAAAGTAATCGGCTACGGCACAACGTCAATAAATGATTGGTGCAGGAAAGGACATCTTAAAGCATTCAAAAGAAACAATATGAATCATATTCCGAAAGTCTACTTGATAGAATTCTTTTGTTCAAAATACTTTCGCACAATCACCCGAAAATCCGAATGGCATATCCGGGTGCTTCAAGAATTCCCCCGTTGGCAAGTGATACGAGGATTGAAAACATAAGGGTGAATTTTCACTGAATATTCACTATGTTCGCTGTAAAAATCGGCACAAGCTTGGAAATATTCGCTGTATTCTTTGGCACGGGCAAGATTTGCAAATTCATAAATCGCACATTCGAAAAAGAAAACCTCTTTTGATACAATTTAAGTATCAAAGGAGGTTTTTACTATGACTGATACATTATTTGAACAACTCGGCGGCACTTATACACAGGTTGGCGACTATCTCTTGCCGGACTTATCATTACCGGTGGAAAAAGAACCGGGTAATATCGGCGTGTGGGCATTAAGGCACAAACGATATTTGAAACAACACCATAAGGTGCTGTACTACAATTTGCTCACTTCCGGCAAACTTGATTCGTATCTTGCAGACATCGAAGAACAGGCACAACAACTTTTTCTCCGGCTGGTAAAAGAACTCGCCGAAAAGGAAGGTGTGACTGAACAACTCAAATCCACCGACCAAATGGCGTGGGTGAGGAGGATGAATAATATCCGCAACAGAGCGGCAGAAATGGTAAATAATGAAGTTATCTATGTATAAAACAAGTGTCCATCTTTCGTTTTTTCAAACACATATAACGAAAAAATCTAATAAAAACAGCGCTTACTTTGAATGTGAATTCACTGTTGGCGCTGTTTTTTTTAGTTAATCCAAAGTATCAAATTGATACTTTGGAACTTTGAGATGATACTTTGGAATAACAGAATTAATAAAGCAAGAGCGTTTTCACTAAGTTCGCTGTAAAAAAAGGATTTATTTCTCAAATAATCATTGAATTTTTTGGCATATAGTGATATACTAATACTGACTTATAATATGGAGGTGCAGTATGTACCGAATTGCAATTGAAAAATTATATAAATGGAAAAACAGTAAGCGCCGCAAGCCGTTGATTATTGAAGGTGCAAGACAGGTCGGCAAGACTTGGCTGATGAAGGAGTTCGGTAAACAAGCTTATGCGGATACTGTATATATTAACTTCGATTCCAATTCAAGAATGGCGGATTTGTTTTCAGCAGACTTGGATACAGACCGCCTGATTATGGGACTGGAATTGTATGCCGGACGCAAAATCAATCCGGACAACACCCTGCTGATTTTTGACGAGGTTCAAGAAGTTCCGAGAGCACTTGCTTCTCTTAAATATTTTTATGAGAACGCCTCGCAGTATCACATTGTATGCGCCGGTTCTCTTTTGGGAATTGCTTTACATCAGGGCACCTCATTCCCTGTCGGCAAGGTCGATTTCTTAAAGCTCTATCCTCTCTCTTTCAGTGAGTTTTTAATGGCAACCGGCAACGAACGCTTTGCAGAGCTTTTGAAAAAGCAGGATTATGAAATGATCACAAGCTTTAAGCAAACATATATTGACGCATTGAAACACTACTATTTTGTGGGCGGTATGCCGGAAGCAGTTCAAAGTTTTGCCGAAAGTAAAGATTTCAATGAGGTTCGTACAATTCAGAAAAGAATCCTTGCGGCATACGAACAAGACTTTTCAAAACACGCACCGAACGAGATTGTCCCGAAAATCCGTATGCTTTGGAACAGTATTCCGTCGCAGCTCGCAAAAGAAAATAGGAAGTTTATTTATGGTCTTGTCCGTGAAGGCGGCAGAGCAAGAGAATATGAAACTGCGATTATGTGGCTTTCCGATTGCGGACTTGTGCACAAGGTCAGTCGTGTGAATGCGGCAGGCATTCCGTTGAAAGCTTATGAGGATTTGAAAGCATTCAAACTTTTCATAGTCGATGTTGGACTCCTCGGATGTATGACAGGTCTTCGTCAGCGTACACTGCTTGACGGTGATGACCTTTTCGTTGAATTCAAAGGAGCTTTGACCGAACAATATGTTTGCCAGCAATTAAAAACGATTGAAGATTTAGGTGTTTACTATTACACCAACGACAGAGGCTCTTGCGAAATTGATTTTGTCGTTGATACCGGTGAACAGATTGTTCCTATTGAAGTAAAAGCCGAAACAAACCTGAGAGCAAAGAGTCTCAAAACCTATCGAGAGAGATTTGAACCTGAATTGTCTGTTCGCACTTCGATGGCTGATTATAAGAAGGAAGATTGGCTTTTGAATCTGCCGCTGTACGCAATAGAAAATATCACGGCCGAATCATAAAGGCAAATAAAATGACATTAGAGAACAGATTAAACATTACCGATTCAGCCGAACTTGCCTGTGATGAAGAACGAATCAGCAAAAAGAAAGCTGTACAACTATTTGATAACAAATTTCTTGATTCCTTTCCGGCAGGTAAATTCGATACATTGCAGGCAATCCACAAGTATATGTTCGAAGATGTTTTTGACTTTGCCGGCGAAATCCGCACAGTAAATCTTGCAATAGGAAATTTTCGCTTTGCACCGCTTATCTATTTGCAAGCGGCTCTTGATAACATTGATAAAATGCCGCAGTCGAACTTTGACGAGATAGTTGAAAAGTATGTTGAGATGAACATCGCCCACCCGTTCCGAGAGGGTAACGGTCGCAGCATATGTCTTTGTGGATGAACTGGGAAATCTGATGCGACCGGATTATCTGACAAGCTATTTTCCGCAGTATATTCAAAAGCACGGCTGTAAAAGAATGCGTTTCCATGATTTAAGGCACAGTTGCGCAAGCCTGCTTCTTGCAAACGGCGTACCGCTGAAACAAATTCAGGAATGGCTGGGACACAGCGATTTTTCTACCACCGCTAACATCTATGCCCACCTTGACTACACTTCAAAGCTGTCCTCGGCAAAGGCAATGGTCAGCGGAATGGCACTGCCCGAATCGGTGAATTTTAGTAGCAAATGGACCGAAATTTCAAACGATGGCGGAAAGAACTGATTTTTACGGTTCGAATACGCCAAAATGCCCGAAATCGTCTTGTTCTTTCCAAAAAACGGCATGTTCTTTCCATAGTTTTGAGCCGATTTTGAGCAAACGAGCAAAAAAGAAAAGTCCGGCAAACCCGCTTGTTTACCGGACTTTTTGGCGGAGAGTTAGGGATTCGAACCCTAGGTTCCTTTTGGGAACACAGCATTTCGAGTGCTGCACCTTCGACCACTCGGACAACTCTCCGTGTATGTAATTCCGCATTTCTTCCAAAAACTTTTGGAAAGAACTGACGGAAAGAACAACAAAATATTCAATTTTCGAACCGAAAAAAACCTGATTTTACGGGCTTTTTAAGCGGAGCAAACAGCCAACTCTTCAAAAAATTTCGAGTGCTGCACCTTCGACCACTCGGACAACTCTCCGTGTCTATTTTCGTCCGGTTTTCTTTCCAGAAATTTGCTCAAAAATTCGTTGGAGAGAAAACAGGAGAGACGGCAAAAAATATTCGATTTTGAGATTTTCTGTGTTGAGGAATATCAAGGAGAATCAGGGGGACGAAATTCCCAGCTTCTGTCGAAATTTCGAGTCTTTTATGCAACTGTGACGGGAATGTCCGTTTTGGGGTCGTTTCTGTAAGCCCTGTACCCGCCGAAAGCCGCTTGAAATCAGGCTTTTTCGCTCGGAAAGCCTTGCGGGACAGACTTTTTTGAAAGTGGGTTCAAATCGGCATTTTTTCCGATTTTGGAGAGAAATGCGGGAAGATAGGAGAGAAAAATCGGGAGACGGCCATACACCGCAGAATAGAGCTTCCAACCGACGAAAATCTATTTTTGAGGTGTTACAAATGGATGTATTTCCCGTCAACTGGGACAGCGTTCCCGAGGTGATGAACAAGGAGCAATTTTTCCGCATCTGCCACATCAGCAAGTCCACGGCGCTGCACCTGCTCAAAAGCGGCAAGGTGCCCTGCGAGTGGTCGGGTAAGAAAACCCGGTGCTATAAAATCCGAAAAGAGGATGTGAAAGCATATTTGGAGGAGCGGGCGATTTTTCCAGAACTCTATTCTGCGCCGAAGGGATGGTACGGCACCCACTATGTGGCGAGGCTCTCCAAGGAGCTGCCGGAGGACACGCTGCGGCAGATGCACGGCTACTATGAAAAGCTGCTGCGCAAATACCCGGATGTGGTCACGGTAAAGGATGTGGTGGCCCTGACCGGCTACCCCCTGACCACCGTCCACAACTGGTGCAGCCGCGGGTCGCTGGAAGCCTTTCAAAAGGGACTGAAGTTCTGTATCCCGAAAATCTTTCTTGTGGATTTCTTCTGCTCCCTGACCTTCCGCTCCATCACCCGCAAAAGCTTCTGGCATATCCAGACGCTGAACGAGTTCAGCAGGAAGATGAAGCGGAAGTGATCTTTATCTGGGGTTATTTACAAAGTTCGCCGTAAAAAGTGTAGTCGGACAGCAAAAGTTCGCTGTATTTTTTGTGGAGGCAAGGTGAAGGCCTGCTGCAGATGCACGGAATCACCTTGTTTAGGCCAAAATACAGGTGCATCGTATTTTGGCCTAAAGCCTATAACCTGTCACAATATCGTACTGACCTTGCGATTCTGGAATTCGCACACTCGCACCTGCCTTTCGGTTTTGGTAGACTGTAACCGAAAGGCGGGTGCATTTTGCATTGCAGCCCTGCCGGGGAAATTTTGAATGGGAGGATCACATATGAAATCGCTATTTGAGCAGCTGGGCGGCACTTACACAAGGCAGGGCGACTATTGCCTACCCAATATTTGCTTACCGCCCGAAGAGGAACGCCCCATCGGCATTTACGGCCAGCGGCGGCGAGCCTATCTGAAGGAGCATCACCGGGTACTGTATTATAACCTGCTGACCACCGGGACGCTGGACGGGCACCTCGCAGACATCGAGGAGCAGGCGCAGGGACTCTTTCTTCGGTTGGTAGAACAATACGCAGACTCCGAGGGCGTGACGGAGAGGTTGAAGGCCAGCGAACCGCAGTCGTGGGTGCGGAAGATGAACGGCATCCGAAACCGAGCGAACGAGATCGTGATGCAGGAAATTGTATATGGGTAACGAGCAAGCGGGGGTCGATGACCTCCGCTTGTTTTGTGTGCAGAAAAGAACAATGCTGTTTTGAAACGGCATTGTTCCGAACTTTGTTGACATTGTTCTTTTATTCGGGTATAATGTACTTGTGATTTTATGCGTGGAGGTATCCCCTATGGCTGAAATGATCTCGGTAAGAGAGGCGGCAGTGCGCTGGAATATAACGGAGCGGAGAGTTGCGACGCTCTGCAAGAATGGGAGAATCGCCGGTGCGAAAAAGCAGGGCAATCGTTGGCTGATCCCCGCTGATACGCAGAAGCCGGCGGATCAGCGGCTCAAGACGGGCGCTTTTCGCAAGACGGAGCGCGCGCCGAAGCTGCCCCTGCCCATCGGCGGGTCCCACTACTGCCTTGCCTCGTCGGAATACTATTATATCGACAAGACGATGATGATCAAGGATTTCATCGACGAGCGTCCGATGGTGACGCTGTTCACCCGCCCCCGGCGCTTTGGCAAGACGCTGAATATGGATATGCTGCGCACTTATTTTGAAAAGAGCGACAAGGATACCTCCGTCTATTTCCGGGACAAGAAGATCTGGGCCTGCGGCCAGAAGTACCGGGATTATCAGGGCAAGTACCCTGTGATCTTCCTAACCTTCAAGGATGTGAAGTTTGATACTTGGGAGGAGACCTTTGCGGCCATCCGGGATATTTTTGCAAAGGAGACCCGGCGGCACAAGGAGCTGCTGACCAGTGAAAAGTGCGACGAGTACAGTAAAAAGACCTATGAAAAACTGGCAGACGGCAAGGTCAGCGAGGTAGAGTTGGCTTCAGCACTGCTGGACCTGTCCGCTATGCTGCACAAGCACTATGCCGTTGCGCCCATTATCATCATCGACGAGTACGACACCCCCATCCAGCAGGGCTACCAGAAGGACTATTACGACAAGGTCATCCGGTTTATGCGGAACCTGTTTTCCGGCGGTTTCAAGGATAATCAGCACCTGTCCTTCGGCTTCCTCACCGGCATTCTGCGGGTGGCAAAGGAGAGTATTTTCAGCGGGATGAACAACCTGTCCATCAACTCCGTGCTGGACAACAAATACAGCGCCTACTTCGGCTTCACCACCGACGAGGTGATGGAGATGGCGGAATACTACGGCGCTGCCGATAAGTACGACGAGATTTGCCAATGGTACGACGGCTACCGCTTCGGCTCGGTGGACGTGTACAACCCCTGGAGCGTGCTCAACTACTTCAGCAACGAGTGCGAGCCGAGGCCCTTCTGGGTCTCCACCGGCAGCAACGATATTATCGGGGAAGTGCTTGCCCAGGCGGACGAGGAGATTTATAACCGTCTGACCTCCCTGGTCAACGGCGAGACCTTCACCACCTTCATCGACACCGGCGTGATTTATCCGCAGATCAAGAGCAATCCCTCCACCATTTACAGCTTCCTACTGGTGACCGGCTATCTGAAGGCACTGAAAACCACGCCCTCCTTCAGCGGTGATTTTATGTGCGAGGTTTCCCTGCCCAACCGGGAGATTTCTCTGGTGTATAACAAGGAGATCTTGCAGCGGCTGGAGAATCTGATCCCGCCGTCCACGGCGATTTCTGTTCAGGAGGCCATCTTCTCCGGCGATAACGCACGGCTGAAAGCGCAGATTCAGACGCTGCTGACCCAGTCGGTCAGCTCCTTCGATACTGCCGGGGAGAACTTCTACCATGGCTTTATGCTGGGCTTGTGCGCCCTGCTGGGCGGCGCTTTCGTGACCTCCAACCGGGAATCCGGCGACGGGCGCTATGACATTCAGCTGAAGCCCACGCAAAAGGGTCTTCCGGGCATCCTGATCGAGCTGAAAGCGGAGAAAAATTGCAGCGATGAGCAGCTGAAAAAGCTGTCCGAGACGGCCTTGCAGCAGATCAACGATAAGAAATACGAAACCGAGCTGACGACCGCCGGGGTCAGGACGATTTATAAATACGGCGTGGCCTTCAGCGGTAAAAAGGTCGAAGTGGCGGTTGGATGAGGAGTGAGAATTTCAAAGTGCCAGCACGGTGGTTCCAAAGTGCCAAATTGGCACTTTGGAGATATGCTTATATCAAACGCTAAGGAGATTTGGATTATGGGAAACAAATTTCAAAAGCTTCTATACAATTTGTCAGCGGCAGCCCCAGTTTGCTTTGTATTCTCCATAGTATGGCTCATACAGAAGAAAACTTGGCAGTTACCAGTAGTTTGCGTTGCGATTGCTATAGCGATAATACTTTTATTTTATAAGTCGTTTGAATATGGCCTGAAAAATTTATCCCCTATTCCTATCAGAACTGCAGATATATCTCCGAATGACAACTGGATTGTTATTTACATTCTTACATATTTGCTTCCCTTTGCGAGCATTGTAATTGATGACTTTAATTTGATCGTGTGCTCAGCGATTGCGCTTTTAATTGCAATCGTCGCACCGTTTATCAATTCTGCTATCCCAAACCCATTGTTATTTATAAAAAAATATCATTTCTATCAGGTGAGCGGAGAGCACGGAATATCTGGGTATATCCTGATTAGCAGGAAAAAATATCGCAGTAAGCAGGAACTTAAGACTGTAAACCGTATGTTTGACTTTTTGTTATTGGACGCAGAAAGGAAGTAAGAAATGTTTGAGAATTGCTCAGTAATGATCATCAAGGCTGGAACAAAGGATGGAGAAATTCTCCGTTTGGAGTTGGCCGCTGAAACCCAGAAAGCAATCTGTGAAGCCTTTGCTTCTGCAAAGTTGGACTTGATTAACGACAAAACAAGAGTTTCGTTTGACGGCAGCTACAAGCCTCATAATGACGAATTCTTAGCCATCGAGAGCTTTCGGCTTTCTGATGAAATTATGGACGCCATAAGAGATCCATTAGGCGTTACAGCTTTTGACAAAGAAAATGACGAGTTTCCTGAAATCAAAGCTATTTTTGTAGGAGAACGCACTCAGACGGGCGAAACAGAAAAATTTAGTGTAGCCTTTCAGCGGTTCAGAAAAGAACAGTATATATCAACCAGATGGTACAATCTGTTCTTTGAAAACAATACTTTTTTCCAAGAGAAGCGTTTTGGAATTAGTATTTCGGATACAATTGATTGCTATTACACGGACGGAGAATTACAGTTTACATCCTTTTATTTTGCCCGTCAGGTATTTGATTTGAGTGACTACTACCGCTCGGCTACAGATGTTGAAGTCGATTCATTTGCAAAAAGCGAGAAGCTTTCCATTGAGAATTCTGTTGCGTTTAGGGGAATGGCGAATACTTGGATTAGACGCAAGATTGCAATGATAAACGATTCACAAGTCCTTGTCAATTATACAGCTTCGGAAATCAAAATGCTGGCAGCAGAATCCGGTATTGATATTGATATAAAAGAAGAGGCTATCGTTATTCCTGATGACAAAGAAAAAGTCAAAGTCATCCTAGGTTTTCTTGATGAAGAGGCATATAAAGGGCCCTTTTCTCATAAAACATATTTGGCAAATTCTAAACGCATTATTAGGAAATAAAGGTATTGGATATGATCCCAGTCCGCTTTATTCTAGGATATATTATTCTCAAACATTAACTATAAATAGGGCACCGACCGCTTGGCCGGTGCCCTATTTATATATGCGCCATCTATAAGTCAATAGCGATTATCAGCCGTCCTCCCATCATCGGGAGGGCGGCTTTTTGCGTTCAGATAAAAAATATTTGAGAAATTTCCCGAAAACACCCCCACAAACGGCGCCCCTTATTCAGAGTAAGTGAAGGGAGAAATATTTTTGTGGGGAATTTTGAAAAGTACCCTGCCAAACGGCACCCCTTATTCAAAGTAAGTAGAAGGGTCCTTTTGAAAAATTGAGGGGACTTTTCAAATTACTTTGCCAAAATCTCGAAAAAGTTCCCAATTGGTTAGTAGGAAGGCCCTGAAAAATTTCCTTCAAAATCCTATTTGTTATTTGCCAGAAAAGTTCCCAGTTGATTAGTGGGAGGGGCGCTTAATAATTTTCTTCAAAATTCTTTTTATTTTTGCCGGAAAAATTCCCAATTAAGTAGTAGAGGGGTTCGCAGAAAAATTCTCAAAAGTTCTTTCGTTCAAATCCGAAAAAATTACCCAGTTGGTTAGTAGAGAGACTTTCAAAGAATTTTTTCAAAATTCCTTCGTACAAATCGAAAAAAATTTCCCAGTTGATTAGTGAGGGGGTCTATAAATTGCCCTTCTCGCTGGCTACCTATTGAGGGGACTGTCTCCCTGTGTACCTTGAAAATTGAATCGCCGCCTCCAAAGGATATGCTTCCGGCAAGTGACGCCACGACTTCCCGAAACAGGAACGAGCGCACCGAAGAAGCGATACGCCGTGGTGAGACTCCGGGGCAGGAACGATACAGATGAGCGGCAGCAAGCAAAAATTACCGCAGAAATGCGGTTTCAGAACAAGCAAAGGAGGTTCAAACCTATGAAGAAAGGAGAGCTCAGAGAGCTTTATCAGATGATGTTTCCGGAATACCCGGACATCGTGACCGTCAAAGAGCTTCGGGAGATGCTGGGCATCAGCCGCAAGCTGGCCTACAAGCTGATCGACTATGGGTACATCCACGCCGTGAAGATCGGCACGACGCTGAAGATCCCGAAAATCAGCGTCATCAACTATGTGATGGAGAAGGAGGTGAAGAAGGTTGGATGAGATCAAGCGCCTGACGCCCGCCCAAAGGACACGCTGCAACCGGCTGATCCGGAGGCTGTGCGCCAACTATGATGGCGGCAATTGCATGCCGCTGGACGACGGCGAGGGCTGTGTGTGCGTGCAGATGATTTCTTATTCGCTGCTGTGCAAATACTTCCGGCGGGCGGTTCTGCCCGCCGACAAGGCACTCTATGCCGACATTTACCGGCAGCGCACACGGCTCTGCGACCGATGCGGAAAGCCCTTTGCACCCGGCAGCAACCGGCAGAAATACTGCCCGGAATGCGGCTGCTCCATCCGACGCAAGCAGAAAGCGGACTCGGCCAGACGGCGGCGCAGCGTCGAACATTAAGCACCGGGAAAGCCTTGATTTCCGGGGCTTTTTTGAGGGCAAAGCGGGTGCGGGTGGCCGTTTCCATCTGCCCCCGCCAAAATCCATTTCTAACATTCTACAAAGGAGAAATTTCTATGGGTAACAAACTGAAAACCGTGGACGCAGAGACCCTGCTGTCCACGCCGATGAGCAAGACGATGTTCGTCGTAGACGGCCTTATTTCGCAGGGTGTCAATGTCATCAGCGGTGCCAGCAAGATCGGCAAAAGCTGGCTGATGCTGTGGCTGGGGCTGCAAGTGGCGCAGGGAAACTCTGTTTGGGGGCTGCCTACACTGCAATGCGATGTGCTCTATCTGAGCCTTGAGGACACCCAGCGCCGCATCAAAGACCGACTCTACAACCTCACCGACAGCGCCCCGGACAACCTGTATTTTGCCGTGACCTCCGGGCTGATCGGCGGCGGTCTGGAGGAGCAGATTACGGACTTTCTGACCGAGCATCCCGCCACCAAGCTGGTCATCATCGACACGCTGCAAAAGGTGCGGGACTCCAAAGGCAGCGCCGGAAAAACGGGAATGTACGGCAACGACTACGACGACATTTCCTCCATCAAGCGCATTGCCGACGGCTTCAACATCGCCATTTTGCTGGTGCATCACCTGCGAAAGCTGCAAGACAGCGACGATCCCTTTAACGATGTCAGCGGTTCCACCGGCATCATCGGCGCTGCGGACACCAACTTCATCCTGCGCCGTAAGCGCAGCGGAAACGCTGCTACGCTGCTGGTCAGTGGGCGGGATGTGGAATATCAGGAGCTGACCTTGCAGTTTAACGACCTTGTCTGGGAGCTGGTGGAGCGCAAGAACAGCGAGGATATTCACAAGGCAGAGCTGCCGAAATTTCTGTTTCGGGTGGTGGACTTTATGGAGTGCCGCACCGAATGGGTAGGCACGGCCACGGAGCTGCTGAACGAAATGAAGGAGCAGGAGGTCACGCCCAATATGGTCACAAAGTATCTCGGCCAGTTCGCCTATGAGGTGCTGGAGCCGTTGGGCATCGAGTATCGCACCAAGCGCACAGGCAAAAGCCGACTCATCAAATTTCTGCGCCGTGACGGCGATGACGCAAATGACGTCGGGATCGCTATATAAGGAAATCCCCGTCACAACCGTCATTGCCGTCACAAACCGAAGAAAGGGGGTGAACAAATGCGCAGCAAAAACTATGGGATCAATGTCCGTGTGACCGAGCAGGAGAAGCAGAAACTGCTGGAAAATGCCCGGCTCTGTTCTCTGTCGCTGTCGGAATACTTGCGGCGGCTGGGGCTTGGGAAAGAGGTCAGAGCGGCGATCACGGAGCGGGATTACCACCTGTTTCGGATGCTGAACGGTCTGAAAGCGGAGCTCCCACAGCTTCAGAAAGAGGAAATTCTGAGCAGACTGGGAGCAGTTTTGAATGAATTAAAGTAAGCGAGAATTACGCCTGCGCAGTCTAAGCGAGCAGACTGTTTTTACTCCTGTCGGAGCCAAACAGTGTATCCGCTTGCGATGCCTGCGTCATCTGAGCGAGCAGTGCGTTTTTACTCCCGGCAGAGCCGGAGCGCAAAAACGCTCGTTAGGGCGTGCCCTAAAACCCCGAAAGAAAAAACTATGAAAGTGAGGACAACACAATGAGAAAATCGGATTTTACTTTACCCACGCTGGATGACCTGTTTTCCACGCAGGCGGAGCGGGACGATGCTAAGCTGGAGCGGGTGCGGAATATTCCGCTGGCCGAGCTACACCCGTTCAAGGGTCACCCCTTCAAGGTGCAGAACAACGAGGAGATGCAGCGGATGATCGAGAGCATCCGCAAGGTGGGGGCTATCACTCCGGCACTTGCAAGGCCGCTGCCCGACGGCGGCTACGAGCTGATCTCCGGCCATCGTCGGCTGG
>OGOI01001507.1_pt1 | contig 13896 bp, 13 predicted proteins | sample 1552631 | NCBI WGS metagenome assembly OGOI01 (sample SAMEA2580204, study PRJEB22360) | human gut metagenome | biome: human gut; feature: human-associated habitat; material: faeces | place: Denmark | collected 2008/2010 | reverse complement strand
GGCCCGGCGCATCGCCTCCTCCATCAGCTCCGCCGACTGCACGCCGCGGCCGTCGTCCGAGAAGCCGACGACCTGCGGGGCCAAGGCCGCGAAATCGACCAGTTCGCCGCATCCGCGCTGGCCCATCGTGATCGTACCGTAGGGTTTCACGCGCACCACGGCGTCGCGGCGGATGATCTCCAGCTGCTCGCCGAGCGTCGCCGGCGTATCGGGCGCAGGGTTCAGGTTGGGCATCGAGCAGACCGTGGTATACCCCCCGCGGGCCGCGGCGGCCGTACCCGTCGCAATGGTCTCCTTCTGCGGGAAGCCCGGCTCGCGCAGGTGCACATGCACGTCGACCAGCCCCGGCACGAGGTGCCGCCCCCCGAGGTCCACCACCCGGTCGCCCGGGCGCGGTTCCCCGGCGGCCGCGATGCGGCCCCCTTCGACGGCGATCAGCCCCGGTTCGAAACGACCGTTGCGGAAAATCTTCGCGTTGGTGTAAAATGTCTTCATTCGTCGCTGGACACAAAAAAATAGGGCAACCAAAACAGTTACCCTAATAAAACAATAATGCCCGAATCCGTCGGAGACTGGAAACCCGACCAGTAATCCTGCTGCCAGAACGCTTGCGCCGATGCTATGTTGGGTTTACAATTCATAGGATTCAGGTGTCGCTATAATTGTGCACAAAGATAGGGCATTTTCGCCGCCTCTGCAACACTTTTTCCGGAAAAATTTTTCAACATGCCGTATACGCCCCGCCGCACGCACTCCGCATGCGGCGGGGCGGAAGGCGCATGTCCGCGGATTTCCGGCGCGGCAGACCCTGGCTCCCGGAACCGCCCGCCCCGGAGAGCGGACTATCGGACGATGATCAGATCGACGCCCGCTTCCTCGATGATCGAGATCATCTGTTCGGGAATCCGCTCGTCGGTGACGATCACGTCGATGTCCTCCAGCGCGCAGATGCGGCCGAAACCGCGCTGTCCGAATTTCGACGAGTCGGCCAGCACGATGACCTGCGAGGCGGCGTGCATCATCCGCCGCGTGAGTTTCGCCTCGTCGATCGTCGAAGTCGTGATGCCGTGCTCGGGGTCGATGCCGTCCACCCCGAAGAAGACCTTCGAGCAGATGCAGTCGTCCAGTTCGCGCGCGGCCTCTTCGCCCAGCACCGACAGCGACTTCTTGTGCACCGAGCCGCCCAGCTGCACGACGTTGACGTTCTCCGACTCGTTCAGCAGCACGCCCAGCCGCAGGAACGGCGTGACGATGTTCAGGTGATGCCACATGCGCATCTTGATCTCCTCGGCGAAGGCGTAGACGGTCGAGCCGGAGGCCACGATGATCGAGTCGGTCTCGCCGAGCATCTCCGCCGCCCGCTGGGCGATGCGCCGCTTGGCGTCGCGGTTGATGTTGTCCTTCACATGCACGTCGAGGTCCGCAACGTGGGGATTGGCCGGACGCGCGCTGCCGTGCACCTTATATAACAGGCCTTTGCTTTCGAGAATCTTGATGTCCTTGCGGATGGTCACCTTCGTAACGCCCAGTTCGTTGGCAACGTCGGTAATCCGGACGAAACCGTGCTTGTTCAGACTGTCGAGAATGTATTTGTGCCGTTCGGCAATGCTCAGCATATCGGTCGGATATTTAAAGTGTTACAAAAGCAAAGATACAAAAAAAGTCGGACGGGCGCACACCCGGATTACCTAACGGTTCGGCAAAACCTTCCGACTGATAAAAGTATCATTACGCCACCAAAGATAAAAAAAGATTCCGTATTTCGCAAAAAAAGGTCCGCAACCCGTGACGGGCCGGACCCTTCCGGACCGAAGTCCGTATCATCATCTAAAACAGAACCTTCGATTCCCTTATTCCGCCTCGGGTTCGTAGCCGTCGGCCTTGGCGCCCCACATCAGGAGGAAGACCAGCATGCCCACGACGGCCATGCCCAGGATGCCGACATAGGCCCAATTCCAGCCGTAGTGCTGGGCCACGAAGCCCAGTCCCACACCCGAAACGAGCGTCGAAGCGTAGCCGAACAGCCCCGTGAGGCCGTTGGCCGTGGCGGCGGCCTTCTTCGTGGCCTGGTTCGCGGCGGCAATGCCGATCAGCGCCTGCGGGCCGTAGATGCAGAACCCTGCGGCGCAGAGCGTCGTGAACAGCAGCCAGATCGGAGCGTCGGCAGGCAGCTGCCAGAACAGGAAGACGAACAGCGCGGCGCCCGCCATGCAGAAGACGCAGGTGCGGTGCGCACGGCCCTTGAGCCACTTGTCCGTCGCCCAGCCGGCGAAGAGCATGCCGAGGATGCCGGCAATCTCGAACATCGCCACGAGCCATCCGGCGTGCGACATCGAGACGCCCTTCGACTGGCTCAACAGCGAAGGCCCCCAGTCGAGCACCGAGAAGCGGACGATGTAGACGAAAAAGTTGGCGAAGCCCAGAATCCAGATCAGCGGATTCTTGAAGACGTATTTCATCAGGAACGCCTTGTGCTCGGCGCCCTTCTTTTCGGTTTTCACCTGCCTGGTCTCGGTTCCTTCCAGTTCGGGAAGCCCCACCGAGGTCGGGGTGTCGCGCAGGAAAACCACCAGCCCGATGGCTCCGGCGAAAGCGATCGCCGACGGAATCCAGAAACACCATTTCCACGCCCCGACATGCGCCGCGGAGGTCATCACGCGCTCCATGCCCGCAGCATCGTCGGGCGAAACGCCCAGGTTGGCGGCGATGGAAGCCACGGCGTCGGGATCGCCCGCCATGTTCGTGCCCAGCGTACCCATGATGTAACCGCAGAGGATCACCACGAGGCCCGCGCCGATCGAGTGCGAGGTATTCCACACCGACATTTTCGTCGCCAGCTCCGTAGGCGGAATCCAGTGGGTCAGCAGACGCGCGCAGGGCGGGAATCCCGTACCCTGCAACAGCCCGTTGACGACCCACATGACGCCCATGAAGAGGATCATCGTGTTGCCGAACTGGTCGCCCGAATGCTCGCCCGTGATCCAGTAGGAGACGTCCTCGCCGAATCCGAACGCGAAGTTGGCCAGCGCGCACAGCGCCAGACCGACGGCCATGTACCAGCGGGCGTTCATGCGGTCGGCCAGAATGCCGTTGGCGAAACGCGAAAAGCCGTAGATCAGGCCGTTCAGGGTGAGGAAGATGCCGAGGCTCGTCTTCGAAATGCCGAGATCGGCTTCCAGGCCGGGCATGGCCAGCGAAAAATTCTTGCGCACGAAGTAGAAGAGCGCGTAACCGACCATCGTCGCGATGATCGTACGCATCTGCCAATACTTGAAGCGCTTGGTTTGTTCAGATGTCATTTCGAAATGAAAGTTAGTAGTTTCAGAAGCCAAATATACAACTTTCGGAGCGATATTCTAAATTATTTTCGTGATTTTTCCGTTTTATCGCCCGGAAGCCGCACACGGCTCTATGCGCCCGGGACCGGAGCCGCGGCGGAGCGAGCCGGTTCGCCAGAACCCGGCGCAGGGCTTCCGACCTCCCAGACGCCGCCCTTGCCGAACAGCCGGTCGAGCCACTCCTCCATCCAGCCGCAGCGGAAGGCGGTGTCGATGACCGTATAGCGGCTGCGCATGTAGGGAATCTTCCCGAACGCCTCGCGGAAACGGGTGCGCGAAACGCCGATCTGTTCAGGTTCATAAGGCGCCCCGACGAGTTCCAGGCGGCGGCGCACCTCGTCGAAAGGAATGATCTGCCGGCGGATGCGTTCGCGCAGTTCGGGCCACGCCTTTTTGAGCCGCGTGAGCTGGTCGCGCAGCCCCTCCCTGTCGACATATTTGTCGCGGGTCTCCTTCAGGCCGCGGGCCACGAATTCGGGATCGTCGTTAAAAATGGCCCGGATGTCCCGCTCGGTCTCGTCCCACGATTTCCACGCAGCGACGCACCTCTCGATGTCCAGCTGCTCCACGGGGGCGTCAAGCAGCATTTCGAGAAAGGCCGTCGAGGCCAGCGTGCCGATACCGACCTTGAAGCCGTGCGACACCGAAGCGCCGTTGTATTTCAGGTGCTCCATGTCCCACAGGTGGCTGAACTGGTGTTCGGCGCCCGAAGCCGGGCGGCTCGACTGCGTGGCCTGCATGGCGAAACCGCTCAACAGCAGCCCTTCGGCCAGCTGTTCGACCTTCTCCACATTGCCCGCATGCACGCCTGCGGGATCGGACAGAGCCTCTTTCAGCCCGTCCTGCACCAATCCGAAGGCGAAATCGTCCATCGGCTCCGACCCCACGGCGTCGGAAAGCATCCAGTCGGCCCCGGCAGGGATCTTGGCGATCAGGTCGGCGTAGCCCGAAGCCGACATTCTGGCGGGCGCAGCCGCCGAAATCAACGGATCGAGAACCATGCCCAGCGGCGCAGGACAGTCGAAGGTCTGCTTGTTGCCGTCCTTGGTGATCGAGGCTCCGTAGGCCGTGTAACCGTCCATCGAAGCCGCCGTGCCGACCACCATGTAACGGCGGCCGTTGTGGTGGGAGCAGAGTTTGGTCAGGTCGTTGATCACGCCCGAACCGACGGCCACGGGAACGGCATCGGTCGCAGCCAGCACACCGTCCAGCTCCTCGACGAACGACCATTCGGCGTAGAGTTTCGGATCGGCGAACACGTGCGGTTCGTCCTGCCCGATCCCCGCATCGGCGAGGATGCGGTGCACCTCGCCGCCGGCGACGCGCCACGTATTGGTGTCGGCGACCACGACGGCGCGGCAGCCGGGAAACAACTCGTTGAACATCTCCGCCGTCCGCGGAAGGGTTCCGACGCCGATCACCAGCGCTTTGGTGTCGGTCGTGCGCTGAAGGGCGCTCTCTACCTTATTCATAGAATATCTGCTTGATTTTACCGTTTCCAATTTTTCACAAACGAAACCCGCAGGAAAGCTCCCGGGTTTCCCAAAACAAAGGCAAATATAGATATTATTTTCCTTTCGACAGCCAAAAGCGACGAAAAAATTTTCCTTTCACGATGCATTTTATTTCTTTTCGGATTAATAAAACGAAAAATTGGATAAAAGAAAATAAAAACATACCTTTGGATTTCGAACCGATACAACTTTCACCATGAAACGACTTACCCTACTGCTGGGCGCGCTCCTGCTGACGGCCGCCGCCCTCGCCCAAACCGCCGTGCCGCCTACGGTACGCATCGCACACGGACCCTATGTACTGAATGTCACCGAAGACGGCTTCACGGTCGTCTGGGACGCGAAGGCCGACGCCATCGGCTGGGTGGAACTCGCCCCGATGGACGGATCGCACTTCTACTCGACCGAACGGCCCAGGTATTACGACTCGCATCTCGGACTTTGTCGCGTCGGACGCATGCACCGGGTGCGGATCGAAGGGCTCCAACCCGGCACGACCTACCGCTACCGCATCATGCAGCGGGGAATCGTCCTGAACGAGGGCAACCGGCGCGTCATCCTCGACGACGGGGACGGCAGCGAAGTGTACCGGCGCAAGCCCTACACCATCAGAACCCTCGACCCTGCACAGGAAAAGGTCGATTTCTGGATGGTCAACGACATCCACGCCCGCGACTCCGTTTTCCAGCTGCTGATCAAGGAGGCCCCCGAAGCCCAGCCGGACTTCGTCTGCCTGAACGGCGACCTGGCCAGCCAGACCGAGACCGAGCAGACGCTCTGGGACGCCTGCCTCGGGTCGGCATCGAAGATACTCACGCCCGCGGGCATCCCCCTCGCCGTGACGCGCGGCAACCACGAGAACCGCGGCGCCTATGCACAGCACTGGCTCGACTATTTCCCCACACCGACCGGCGAAACCTACTACACGTTCCGCCGCGGCCCGGCCTTCTTCATCGTGCTCGACGGCTGTGAAGACAAGCCCGACAACGATCCCCGCTATTACGGCATGGGCGACTGGAACGAATACCGCCGGCAGCAGGCGGAATGGCTGAAAGGCGTCGTCAACAGCGACGAATTCCGGGCGGCCCCCGTGCGCATCGTGCTGATGCACATGATCCCGGGCAAGGAGGACAGCTGGTACGGCGAGCAGCAGATCCGCAGGCTGTTCGTACCCGAACTCGCCGGCAAAGGCATCGACCTGATGCTCTGCGGCCACTACCACCGCTACCACTGGATCGACGACGGCAGCCGCGGGGTCGACTTCCCGATCCTCGTCAACTCGAACAACGACTGCCTCCGCGTGTCGGCCGACGCGAAGGGCATCGACCTGAAGGTGGTCAACACCGCAGGCGCCGTGATCAAACAACGCCGCATCGACAAAAAATAATCACGAATTAAATATGTTCCTTTCCCATCTGTTCCGCGCCGGCTGCGCCGCAGCCCTCATGCTCCTACTGCCCGGATGCGGCAGCGACGACAAACCCGAAGCTCCGTTGCCGAAAATCGAAAGCCTGACCTTCGAGCAGGCCTCCTACGAAGTCGGCAGCGGCGCGGTAAAACGCCTTAACCTGCTCATCAAACCCGAAGGCGGGGCGGAGAGCGTTTACAACAACCAGCTCAACCCCTACGACATGACGTGGGGCATCGACGATCCCTCGGTCGCCAGCATCACGCAGGGCGGCATGCTGACAGCCCTGAAACGCGGCTCGGCCACCGTGACCGTCGCCACGCCGTATTACACCGCGCCGGTTTCCGCGACGATCGTCGTCGACGGAGGCGTCAGCCCCGAAGAAAACCTGCTGACCGAACAGCTCGCCCGGCCGCTCTCCGCCGCGATTATCTACAGCCGCAACGTCCGGCTGGCACGCAACAGCGTACTCCAGAGTTTCGACATCGACTCCGGCGGCGACATTTTCTACATCCAGATCGCCGGAACCGACGCCCATTCGCTCAACGTGCTGCGCGGCGCTCCCGCCCCCGGTGCGGAGAAAACGCAGCTCGCCGCACCGCTGATGACGCTCACCTACTTCGGACACGGAACCAACATGGCCGTCGAGGAAGAGGGCGACGACCGCTGGATCTGGGCCGGAAGCTACGGCTCGAAGGAATCGGGATCGGACGGCTATTCCTTTTCGCAAACCATCGCACGCGTGAAATTCGTCCCGGGAACGGACTGTAAGCCCGAACAATGCACGGAACATTACTTCCTGCCGGGCGTACGCCATATCCACCCGGCTCTCGACCCGGCAAACGACGTGCTCGGCGTCACCTATTCGGGCGGCGGAACCCGGCATTTCGCCTTTTACCGTCTGAGCGACGCCAAAGCCCTCGCTCCGACGACCGAACAACTCGAACAGCGCACCTGGGGCGGCGGCGCAACCGACCCGAACAAAACGCCGGTCACGGAAAGTCCCGCGGTCCAGGTGCGCAACCTCGGCAGGCTCACGCGGCTCGGAGGCTTCAGCCTGACGGAAGGCAGCAACCCCGACCAGATCGGCAAATACGCCTTCCAGGGCTTCGACGTTAAAAACGGCAGGGTCTTCTACTACGAAGGGGAGAACAACCTCGGGAACACATTCCTGCCGTCGAACGCTTACCTCACGGTGTTCGATTTTCAGGGCGGCATCCGCTGCGCCCGGACCCGTGTCGGACTGCTCGACGACCGCAAAGCCCTGCAATCGAACTCGATCTCGCAGGTGGGATCGCTGGAAGCCGAAGGCGTCAAGTGGCACGACGGCAAGCTCTACCTGGGTTTCACGGCCCGCAACGCAAACACCTCGGGCGACGACCGCCTGCAAACCATTTTCCGCTACGATTTACCTTTAAAAGACTGATACGATGGAAAATAAACCCTTTCACAAGTACCGATCCGTCTGGGAAGACGCCGAACTGATGGAACGCCTGCGCCGCATCCGCCACGTGGCGCTCGACATGGACGGCACGATCTACATGGGAATGTCGCTGTTCCCCTACACGCAGGACTTCCTGCACGGACTCAAGGAACAGGGGATCGGTTACTCGTTCCTGACGAACAACCCGTCGAAAAGCATCGCGGACTACCTCCATAAACTCGACGCGCTGGGCATCAGGGCTTCGCGCGACGAGATGTACACCACGGCGCTGGCCACCATCGACTACATCAAGACCCATCACCCTGCGGCCAGGCGGCTGTTCCTGCTCGGCACGCCGTCGATGATCTCGGAATTCGAGGCTGCGGGATTCGAGTCGTGCGCCGACTCGGCCGACGACGTGCCCGACGTGATCGTGGCGGCGTTCGACATGACGCTCCGCTACGAACGGCTCTGCCGCGCGGCCTGGTGGATCAAACAGGGAGTGCCTTATATCGCCACCAACCCCGACCGGGTGTGCCCCACCGATCAGCCGACCGTATTGGTCGACTGCGGCTCGATCTGCGCCAGCCGCCTGCCGGCCCCGAACACGCCCCGGGACGCCGCCCCGACATCACGTTGGGCAAGCCCGACCCGAACATGCTTTCGGGCATCCTCTCGCGCCACGGGTTGCAGCCCTACGAGATCGCCATGGTCGGCGACCGCATCTACACCGACGTCCAGATGGCCCACAACGCCGGGGCGATGGGCGTACTGGTGCTCTCGGGCGAAACGACGCTCGACGTGGCCGACAAGGCCGACCCGCAGCCCCACATCACGGCCGACAGCATCGAAGTGCTGGGCGAACTGATCCGCGAAGCGCACGAATAACGACAGCCGGAACTCCACGACCGGACGTCCCGCCTCCGATCCGCCGCCCGGAGAGGGGCAAACAGAAACGCCTGATAAGCTACGACAATAGCGCTATCGGAAAATACCGAATCCTTGCGGGTTCGGTATTTCGTTTTATGCATTATCTTTGCGGTGGAAAACCCGGCAACCCGGACGGTTTGCTGCGTATTTGCCAAACAAACGAAAACGATTCGTATGGAAGAACACAATATCCTCATCCCCCTGCTGCTGACACTCGGCGCGGGCCTCGCCACGGGCATCGGCAGCGCGATCGCCTTCTTCGCCAAACGCACCAACAAACGGCTGCTTTCGTTCTCGCTGGGCCTCTCGGGCGGCGTGATGATCTACGTCTCGTTCGTCGAGCTGTTCCAGCAGGCAAACACGACCCTCTCGGCCGAATGGGGCGCACACACGGGCGTGATCGTCACCGTGGCGAGTTTCTTCGCGGGCATTCTGCTGATCGGCGTCATCGACCGGCTGGTCCCCTCGATCGAGAATCCCCACGAAGCACACAGAGTCGAGGAGATGGACCATCAGCCGCACAATCCCCGTCTGATGCGCATGGGCGTGATGACGGCGCTGGCCATCGGCATCCACAACTTCCCCGAAGGCATCGCCACCTTCACTTCGGCGGTGGACAACATGGCCCTCGGCGTAGCCATCGCCGTGGCCATCGCCATCCACAACATTCCCGAAGGCATCGCCGTCTCGATCCCGATCTACTACGCCACGGGCGACCGCCGAAAGGCTTTCCGCCTGTCGCTCCTCTCGGGCCTCGCCGAACCGGTCGGCGCCGTACTGGCCTATCTGGTGCTGACGCCCTTCATGACCCCGACGCTGATGGGCTGCATCCTGGCCGGCGTGGCAGGCATCATGGTCTTCATCTCGATCGACGAACTGCTGCCCGCGGCCCGCGAATACGGCGAGGCGCACATCTCCATCTACGGCGTGGTGGCCGGCATGGCCCTGATGGCCGTGAGTCTGATCCTGCTGGCATGATCAAACAATTCAGAATTCACAATTCAAAATTCATAGTTTGGACATCTTACTCCTCATCATCGGCCTCGGACTGATCCTCGCAGGCGCGAACTTCCTGACGGACGGTTCCGCGGCGTTGGCGCAGCGGTTCCGCGTGCCGGAATTCATCATCGGACTCACGGTGGTCGCCGTCGGCACCTCGACGCCCGAACTGGTCGTGTCGGCGCTCTCGGCCATCGCAGGCAAAAGCGACGTGGCAATCGGCAACGTCGTGGGGTCGAACATCTTCAACGTCTTCGTCATCCTGGGCGTCTGCGCCCTGATCCGCCCCCTGCCGCTCACGGCGGGCAACATCCGCCGCGACATTCCGTTCGGAGTGATCGTATCGCTGTTGCTGCTGGCGCTGGCAGCGGACTCCTATGTCTTCAAAGGTGCGGCGGACCGCATCGGACGCATCGACGGCATCGTCATGCTCCTGCTCTACGGCGCGCTGATGTGGTACACGATCCGCACCACGAAACGGCCCGAGGCGACGGCCCCGGACGCCGGAGCGAAACCCGGAATGGCCGGATGGCTCATGGCCGCGATGATCGTCGGAGGCCTCCCCGGACTGATTTTCGGCGGCGAAATGTTCCTCCGCAGCGCCACGGAGATCGCCCGGCGGCTCGGAATCAGCGAATCGGTGATCGCCATCACGCTCGTGGCTGGCGGCACATCGCTGCCCGAGCTGGCCTCGTCGCTCGTGTCGCTGTTCAAGGGCAAGGCCGACATGGCGCTGGGCAACGTCATCGGATCGAACATCGCCAACATCCTGCTGATCCTGGGCTTGAGCGCGACGATCCATCCGCTCTCGATGGGCGGCATCACGGTCTGGGACCTGCTGATGGTCGTATTGAGTTCGGTGCTGCTGTTCCTCGCGGCCTTCACGTTCAAACGCCGGGCGATCGACCGTTGGGAGGGCGCGATCTTCCTGGCGATCTACGTCGCCTACATCGGGTATCTGATACGATAATCCGACCGCAAACCCACGGCTCACAGCCGTGTTTACAAATCTGCCCCTCCCCTAAATCCCCGCCTCGACGGGATTTAAAACGAGGAGTCGTCCGAACCGGCCTGCATCAGATAACGGTCGACGAGCCGCGGCACGGCATAGTCGCCCAGCGAGTCGGCCGGGACGGCCATAGCAGCGGCGGCCGGAGTGAATGCAGGCGTTTCGATGCGGTGAACGACCGCATGAAGCCGCTGGTGAGACAGCTGGTGCCGGGGCAGGGAAACGCTGCGCACCAGATGCCACGGACCATCACCCAGCAGGCGGCGGAACTGCGGCAGAGCCGCGAGGTCCGGGAATTCAACGGGAGCGTCGGTCTCGATCAGCGGAAACTCGTAAAGTCCCTGCCAGATGTCGCGCCCCTCGCGGCGGTGCAGCAGGACCCGGTCGCCCGAGGCGACGTGCAGGTAATTGAACCAGCGGTCGCGGACCCGGGTTTTGCCTCGTTTCACGGGACGGTCGGCGACGGTTCCGGCAGCGAGGGCCAGACAGCTCTCCGACAGCGGACATGCTTCGCAGCGGGGCGACGCGGGCGTACACTGAATCGCCCCGAAGTCCATGATCGCCTGGTTGTAGCGGCCCGGATGCGCGGCGTCGAGCTGCGACTGCGCCAAGCAGGCGAAAGCCCGTTTTCCGGCCGTGGTGTCGATCGGTTCGGCGAGGTCGAAGAGCCGCGAGAGCACCCGGTAGACATTGCCGTCGACGACGGCGCACGGAGCGTCGTAAGCCGCCGAGCAGATGGCCGCCGCGGTATAGTCGCCCACGCCGCGCAGCGAACGCACGTCGTCCAACGAGCGGGGAAACACCCCTCCGAAACGCTCTACGACCTCACGGGCGGCGGCCCGGAGGTTGCGGGCGCGGCTGTAATAGCCCAGCCCCTGCCAGAGTTTCAGCACCTCGTCCTCGGGCGCGGCGGCGAGCGACGCAACGTCGGGAAAACGCTCCGTGAAACGGAGGTAGTACTCCATCCCCTGCGCCACTCGGGTCTGCTGGAGGATCACTTCCGAGAGCCAGATCCGGTAGGGATCGCGCGTACGGCGCCACGGCAGGTCACGACCCTCGCGGGCGTACCAGTCGAGCAGTATTTCGGCAATGCGGTTCATAACGGAAGACAAAAATACGACTTCGGAATCAAATTTGAAGCATTCAGACCCAATTAAAACGAGATGCATATGGAAAGGAAGCACACTTTGATAGACAACGCCGCCGAAAAGCGTTACGAACTCGACCTCGGAGACGGCATGGCCCTGGCCGAATACGTTTTGGGACACGGACTTATCGTACTGACGCACACCGAAGTGCCCCCGAAGTACGAAGGTCGGGGCATCGGCAAGGAGCTGGTGCAGGGCGTGCTGGAGGACATCCGCAGAAAGAAGCTCAAGGTCGTCCCCCAATGCCCGTTCGTCGCGACCTATATCCGCCGCCATCCCGAATGGATGGACTTGGTGCTGACCGCCGAAAACAAGTAGGCCCGGGCAGGTTCAGCCCCCCGCAACCGCCTGCCCGCAGGGAGCGTCCCGCCGCGAAACCGGACTCTTTTCGAAGGGTCCGGTTCTGCCTCCTCCCGACAGGCATCTTCCCGCTTAATAAATATAGGTATTCGCTTTTTCCGAAAAATTTCCGGCTCGAAATTTGGTTTATTTTATAAACCACTTTATATTTGTAATGGATTTACAAACCGAGCAGCCGCTCACAACCGGAAAAAGCCATGGAAATCACTCCCGCCCGCACCGACAAACGCCGCCTTTTCGCGCGCTGGTTCATCCGCCGCCTGACCACCTGCGTCGTGGTCTGCGCCTTTCTCGCCTTCGTCAACTGGCAAACCTCGCCCCACTACTGGTGGGTGCTGTGGGTCATCGCCGGATGGGGGCTGAACATCGCCCTGTCGCTCGCCTGGTATCTGTTCGACTGCGACGACGAATGCAATTACCGCAACCGCTGAAAAAAACGAAACGATGGACAACAAAAACTTCAACGCCGACCAAAGCATCGAACTCATCCAGCGCATGATCCGCGACACGCGCCGCAACCTTTCGTCGGGCAGCAGCAACCTCTTCATCCTATGGGGATACCTGCTCGCCGCAACCGCCGTCGGGATTTTCCTCCTGCTCACCTTCACCGAAAGTCGCGCCTGGCAATGGCTGTGGCTGCCCGCGCTGGCCGCCGGATGGGCCGCTACGTGGTGGTACAACCGCCGCCGTGTATCGCAGGTCAAAAGCTACACCGACCGCCTGCTGGAACAGGTATGGGGATGCATAGCAGGTCTGGCCGCCTTTTCTACCTTCGTGATCTGCATGGAGCGCGAATGGCCCGTCGATCCGCTGTTCCCGGTCCTGCTGCTGATCAGCGCAGGACTTTTCATCTCGGGAACGGTGATTCACAACAAATATATGTATTACGTTTCGTGCTTCCTATTGCCGGTTGCCTTCGGCATCATCCGCGAATCGTGGATCAATGTCAACCCGGACGGCAACCTAATTCAGTTCGCCGTGGCGGTCCTCGTCGGGCTCGCAGGTTCGGGATACGCACTCAAACGACAAGTCAAACGCGACGCCGCAGAGGCTTCGGAAAACCGATAACACCATGGAAGACCGTAAACTCGAAGCCGCCGAAAGCCTGGCGCTGATCGGCCGCATGATCGAAAACACCCGCAGCCGCATGGTCCGCAACTCGGGCCGTCCGCTGCTGGCATGGGGCTACGCCACCGTACTGACGACGCTCGCCGTCTGGGGCGCAGTCCTCTATTTCCAAAACCCGCGCTGGAACTACCTCTGGCTGATGCTGCCCCTGCTGGGCTGGCTGCTGATGTGGGTTTCGCGCGAGAAGAAGCCCGAAGGCGAGGTGCGCACGTTCGTCGACCGCGTGATCGGGAACGTCTGGACGGTAATGGGTCTTTCGGCGTGGTTCGTCAGCATGCTGGCGCTCTTCACGCCCATGCGCCTGCCGATACTCTTCATCATTCTGCTCATCATGGGCATGGGAACCACCGTGACGGGGCTGATCATCCGCTTCACGCCCACCGCCGTCGGGGGCGTCGCGGCCATCATCCTCGCTCCGTTCACGCTGATCGCCGGCGACATGTGGCAGCCGCTGCTTTTCATCGCCGGATTCGTGGTGATGATGATCGTTCCGGGGCATATCCTCAACTACAAGTCGAACCACCCTGCCCGATAACGCGATGTTCAAAGAGCTGAATCCCCTGTTGCACTCCGAATTGAGGCTGGCCGTCGTTTCGATCCTCATCGGGGGCGAAAGCGCCGACTTCGTCTTCATCCGGC
>OGOI01001505.1_pt1 | contig 13924 bp, 19 predicted proteins | sample 1552631 | NCBI WGS metagenome assembly OGOI01 (sample SAMEA2580204, study PRJEB22360) | human gut metagenome | biome: human gut; feature: human-associated habitat; material: faeces | place: Denmark | collected 2008/2010 | reverse complement strand
TAAGTGTGTGGCAGGTGTTATGGAAAGAATTGTTGAACAGAATCTTTTATATGATTTTTATGGAGAGTTACTTAACGACCACCAGAAGAAGATATATGAAGATGCTATCTACAATGATTTATCTCTCAGCGAAATTGCCGATGAATACGGTATATCAAGGCAGGGAGTACATGATCTGATTAAGAGAGTTACGAAGACACTTGATGGATACGAGGCTAAGCTTCATCTTATACAGAAGTTCCTTGAAACCAAGGACAAGGTATCTAAGATTGATTCTTTAGTTGATGATTACATGGAAAGTCAGGATATATCTGATATTCATGAAATCAAGAAGTTATCCAATGAGATTCTTGAAGAATTTTAAGGAGAGATATTATGGCATTCGATAGTTTATCAGAGAAATTGCAGAATATTTTTAAAAATCTTCGTGGTAAGGGTCGTTTATCAGAAGCTGATGTTAAGGCTGCTCTTAAGGAAGTTAAGCTTGCCCTGCTTGAAGCTGATGTTAACTTTAAGGTTGTTAAGCAGTTTATAAAGTCTGTAGAAGAAAGAGCAATTGGTCAGGATGTTATGTCAAGTCTTACACCTGGTCAGATGGTTATCAAGATTGTTAATGAAGAGATGGTATCTCTTATGGGATCTGAGACAACTGAGATTGCCTTGAAACCTGGCTCTGAGATTACTGTTATCATGATGGCAGGTCTTCAGGGTGCTGGTAAGACAACTACTACAGCAAAGCTTGCTGGTAAGTTCAAGGCGAAGGGAAGAAAACCTCTTTTAGTTGCCTGTGATGTATACAGACCAGCAGCCATTGAACAGCTTACTATTAATGGTAATAAACAGGGCGTTGAAGTATTCTCTATGGGAACTAACCAGAAGCCTGTTGATATTGCCAAAGCTGCTATAGCCCATGCTAAGAATAATGATTTTAATACAGTTATTCTTGATACAGCAGGACGACTTCATGTTGATGAAGACATGATGAATGAGCTTATAGAGATTAAAGCTAATGTATCAGTTGACCAGACAATTCTTGTAGTTGACTCCATGACAGGTCAGGATGCTGTTAATGTTGCTTCATCATTTAACGAGAAGGTTGGCATTGACGGAGTTATCCTTACTAAGTTAGATGGTGATACAAGAGGTGGTGCAGCACTTTCAATTAAGGCAGTTACCGGAAAGCCAATTCTTTATGTTGGTATGGGGGAAAAACTTTCAGATCTTGAACAGTTTTATCCAGACCGTATGGCATCAAGAATACTTGGTATGGGGGATGTCCTTACCCTTATTGAGAAGGCTGAAGCACAGCTTGACGCTGATAAGGCAAAAGCTATGGAAGAAAAGCTTAAGAAAGCAGAATTTGATTTTAATGACTTTCTTGAGTATATGGGACAGATTAAGAATATGGGTGGTATCAGTTCAATTATGAGCATGATGCCAGGACTGTCAGGTCAGATGAAGAATGTTTCAATCGATGATGATGAAGCAGAGAAGAATATGAGAAGAACCGAATCTATCATATATTCAATGACTAAGGCAGAAAGAAGTAATCCGGACATACTTAATCCTTCAAGAAAGAACAGAATTGCAAGAGGTGCAGGTGTTGATATTGCTGATGTTAACAGACTTGTAAAACAGTTCGAACAGATGAAGAAGATGATGAAGCAGATGCCGGGAATGATGAAAGGTGCTAAAAAGGGACGTTTCAAGTTACCTTTTTAACATAGATTAATTTTTAAGAATAATACAGGAGGTGAATGTAATGGCAGTAAAGATTAGATTAAAGAGATTAGGTGAGAAGAAAAATCCTTTCTATAGAATTATCGTAGCAGACTCAAGATCTCCAAGAAATGGTAGATTTATCGATGAAATCGGTACTTATGATCCTAATTACGATCCATGCAAGTTAAGCATTGATGCTGAGGCTGCTAAGAAGTGGTTATCAAACGGAGCTCAGCCTACAGAGGTTGTTGGAAAGCTTTTCAAGATGGCTGGTATCGAAAAATAAGACTAGTGGAGGTGTAATTGACTATGAAAGAATTAGTGGAAATTATCGCTAAGGCACTAGTTGATAATCCGGATGAGGTTGTAGTAACAGAAACTGAAAAAGATAAGGCTCTTGTAGTCAATCTTAAGGTTGCTCCTTCGGATATGGGCAAGGTTATCGGCAAGTCTGGTAGAATTGCCAAGTCAATAAGAGCAGTTGTTTCAGCTGCAGCTTCTAAGAGCGACAAGAAAGTGATTGTTGAAATAGATAATTAAGCAAACACTACTGTCTAAGGCAGCCTTTCGGGGCTGTCTGTTTTGTTATTTATATATACATTTATGTCAGAATGGAGAATTTAAGTGGAAGATATGTTAAGGGTAGGGGTCATAACATCGACCCACGGAATCAGAGGTGAAGTTAAGGTTTTTCCTACAACAGATGATCCTCTTCGTTTTAAGAAACTTAAGAAATGTGTTATCGATGGAAAAAGAGAACAGGTAGCTGTCACTGTATCTTCAGTTAAATTCTTTAAGCAGTTCGTAATACTTAAGTTTAAAGAGTTTGATGACATCAATGATATAGAGAAATACACAAAATGTGACTTGCTCGTTTCAAGAGAAGATGCTGTTAAACTTGAGCCGGGAGAGTATTTTATATGCGATCTTATCGGACTTGATGTAATAACAGATGAAGGAAAACATTTGGGCGTACTAAAAGATGTATTAGAGACAGGCGCTAACAATGTATATGAAGTAGAGGCAGATAATGGCGAAAGCTATTTAATACCGGTTATTGACCAGTGTATATTAGATCATGACCTTGATAAGAAGACTATAACAGTCCATATCTTACCAGGGCTTCTGGATATTAATAAATAATAAAGAAAATGTATTTTTAGTCTTGCATTATTTGCTTGATTATGATAATCTAAACAAGTTGTGAGAAAAAGGGATGGTCCTCTGTTACAGAACCTGTATTAAGAACATCATAATATTAAGGAGGTCACACATGAATACAATTATTAAGAACATCGAAGATGCTCAGCTTAAGGCTCAGGCTCCTGAGTTCAGAGTTGGTGATACTGTAAGAGTATCAGCTAAGATTAAGGAAGGAAACCGTGAAAGAATCCAGGTTTTCGAGGGAACAGTATTAAAGAAGCAGGGAACTGGCGTTAGAGCTACATTTACAGTAAGAAAGATTTCTAACGGCGTTGGCGTTGAGAAGACATGGCCATTACATTCACCTATCGTTGAGAAGGTTGAAGTTGTAAGACGCGGTAAGGCTAGAAGAGCTAAGCTTAACTACTTAAGACAGAGAACAGGTAAGGCTGCTAAGGTTAAGGAATTAGTTAGATAATTTTGTTATTCACGGTAAGGGACATTTGAAAAAATGTCCCTTTACTTATATATAAGCGACAGGAAAGGTCGGAATATTATGAGATTTTTTCAGAGAAGATATCAGGAAAATACTACATTGCTTAATATATGCAAATATGTAGCAGATGTATGTGTTGTAATAGTACTTGCTTATGTTCTGGTTACATTCATATGCTGCCGTTCTACAGTTGTTGGTAATTCTATGGAGGAAACGCTGTCTAATGATAACACTGTTCTTATAAACAGAATATCATATGCATTTAATGGACCTAAGCGATTTGACTGTATAGCTTTCGAACAGGATTCTGTTGATTCCTCTAAGATATACATAAAGAGAGTAGTTGGTCTTCCAGGGGAAACAGTCCAGATAAAGGATGGCAGGGTATATATTAATGATGTACAGCTTGATGATTATGTTGATACGACAATACTTACTCCAGGTGTAGCTGCCAATCCTTATAAACTTGCTGATGATGAATACTTTGTACTTGGAGATAATCGTAATAATAGTGAGGATAGCCGTTTTGCCAGTGTTGGAATGGTTAAACGTAAGAATGTTGTAGGAAAAGTATGGATGGTAATAGAACCGTTTGATTCATTTGGTTTTGTTAAATAATGGAGAGATATATGGAAGAGAAGAAAAGAGCCATTAACTGGTATCCTGGTCATATGACTAAGGCCAGAAGAATGATGGAAGAAGATATAAAGCTTGTTGACCTTGTTATTGAGATTGTGGATGCAAGAATACCGTTAAGCAGCCGGAATCCGGATATTGATAAGCTGGCTAAAAATAAGGCACGTATTGTATTATTGAATAAATCGGACCTTGCAGATGACACAGTAACGGATGAATGGATAACATATTTTAAAGATAAAGGCTTTTACTGCCTTAAGCTTAACTCAAGACTCAATGTAAGCAACCGTGCAGTTAATAATCTTATAACTGCTGCATGTTCTGCTAAGATTGAAAGAGACAGAGCAAGAGGAATTAAGAACCGTTCCATCAAAGCTATGATTGTTGGAATACCTAATGTTGGTAAATCAACATTTATTAATTCATTCACCGGAAGAAAGAGTGCCAAGACAGGTAATAAGCCGGGTGTTACAAAAGGAAAGCAATGGATAAGAATTAATGGAAGTGTTGAGCTGCTTGACACACCGGGTATACTCTGGCCTAAGATAGAAGACAGAAATGTCGGTGAAAGACTTGCGATGATTGGTTCAATTAATGACCAGATTCTTAATATTGAGGAGCTTGCATTAGAAACTATAAAGTTTCTTAAGAAGAATTATCAGCCGCAGCTTTATAGCCGTTATGATATAACAGAAGATATATTTGATAATGTTGATACTGAAACAATGATGAATCCTGAAAATGCTGCTGCACTCTGTATTATGGAACATATTGCCAGAAAACGTGGCTGTATTAAGAAAGGCTCAGATATTGATTATGAAAAATGTGCTGCATGTATTCTTGATGATTTCAGAGAAGGAAAGATTGGTACAATTTCACTTGAAAGACCTTAATTAAGATACCGGAAAGGAAAGCTATGACACTTAAAGAAGAACGTGAACTTAAAAAAGCAGCAAAGCTGGAGGCTGAGAAACAGCGTATTGAAGCTATGCGTGAATACGAAGAAATGTATGATACATTTTCTTATATATGTGGAATAGATGAAGCTGGAAGAGGACCGCTTGCAGGTCCTGTTGTTGCAGGAGCAGTAATTCTTCCTAAAGGAAAAAGGATTCTTTATGTAAATGATTCCAAGAAATTAAGTGAGAAAAAAAGAGATGAGCTTTTTGATGTTATAAAAGAAGAAGCACTTTCATATGGAATTGGAATTGTATCTCCTGAAAGGATTGATGAGATTAATATATTACAGGCAACCTATGAAGCAATGCACGAAGCAGTTAATAAATTATCTGTAAAACCCGATATACTTCTTAATGATGCAGTTACAATTCCGGGAATTGATGTTAAGCAGATTCCGATTATTAAAGGTGATGCCAAGAGTCTGTCAATTGCATCTGCAAGTATTCTTGCGAAAGTAACAAGGGACAGACTTATGACCGAATATGATTCTTTGTATCCGGAATATGGATTTGCCAGGCACAAAGGTTATGGAACTAAAGTTCATATTGAAGCAATAAAAGAGTACGGTCCATGTCCTATACACAGAAGAACATTTATTAAGAATTTTATATAGGTGAACGTATATGAATATTAATATGTCCGATTTTTTCAAAAATAATATATCATCAGGCAGCCAGACCACAGATGTTAATGTGTCGGAAAATGTATCACATGAATCATCTGGAAGCAATAATGCTGTACAGGCTGCTGGCATGAAAATATTAAATTCTCTTATGTCAGGTGACACGTTTACAGGGTATGTCAGCCAGTTAAATGGTGATAATGCATATATTACAATGAACAATGGAGCACAGATTCAGGCTAAGCTTATGCAGGGTGCTTTAATTAATATCGGACAGAATGTGACTTTTATGGTGGAGGATAACTCTGATAATAAAATTTCAATCAAACCGGTTTTAGCTAATGAACAGCAGGCAGTTCTTATTGATAAAGCATTGGAGGCTGCAGGTCTTGGAGCTACGGATGATAATATTAATATTGTCAAAGAACTTTTAGGACTGGGCATGCCGGTTGATGCACAGACATTAGGAAATATGGTTAAATATTCCATGAAATTTCCCGAAGCCTCACTTAATACTGTTGCCAATCTAATGAGACTTGAGATTCCTGTCAATGAACAGAATATCCGTGAGTTCCAGATGTATGGTCAGTTTAACGGACATATTGAGAATCTTTTGTCAAATATGGAGAATGGTATAGTTAATGATCTGTTAAAGAACAATCAGGATATTATGGATTTTCAAAATGTTATTACAGGCATGTATGAGGGGTTTGATGGGGAAACTGTAAGCTCATCATCCGCCTGCGATGTCCTATCGCAGCAGACAATTGATGAATTAAATAATATGCTATCTGATTCAGGAGTGAAACTTAATAATGATATCTCAGAAACTTCTGTGAAGGAACTTATTACCCAGCTTGCTGAAAATAATAGTCTTAATTCTGATAATTTTCAGAAAATTATCAATTCAGGAAGCTTCAGAGAGATTCTTCATGCTGTAATTAATGATACAATGAAGCTTACTCCTAAGGATATACAGGAAGGGGAGGAAGCTGTAAGCTCATATTATAAGCGTATAAGAAAAAATGTAGAGAATATTGAAAATTCACTGAAATCCGCAGGCAATTCAGCTCCTGAACTTTCGAAGAGTCTTTCTGATATAAAAAGTAATATTGATTTCATGAATGATCTTAATAAGAATATGACATATTTTCAGATGCCGGTTAAATTCTCGAAAAGTGAAGGTAATGGGGAACTGTATGTATTCACTAATAAAAAGAATCTTGCCGGAAAAACAGATAATATAAGTGCAATGCTTCATCTGGATATGGATAATCTTAAATCAATGGATATATATGTTAATCTGTCTGGAGGTAACAATGTTTCAACTAATTTTGTTCTCGAGACAGAAGAACTGCTTGATTTTGTGTATCAGCATATAGACAGGCTTAATGCCAGGCTTGAAAAACTTGGATATAATACACATTTTGAAATGAAGGTAGCAGCTGATTCTTCAGACCGTCTTGATTTTGTTAAGGATTTTATAGAAGCAGAGGCAAGACCAGCTGCAGGTGGACAATACATATTCGATGCAAAAGCATGACAGCTTTATCTAAAGAAGGAGCAGCATATGGAGAAAAAGAATAATGATGATAAGCCCAAAATAGCAGTTGCACTTGAATACACTCCGGGGGAACAGGCACCAAAGATACTTGCAACAGGACGTGGATATATTGCTGAATCAATTATTGAAAAGGCCGGAGAGGCTGATGTTCCTGTATATGCGGATTCTAAGCTTGCTGATACTTTATCAAAACTTGAAATAGGAGAAATGATTCCTCCTGAACTATATACCGTAGTTGCAGAAATTCTTGTATTTGTAGATGAATGCGATAAGATTAAAGGGAAAGTGGGTAAATAATGGCTGTTAATAAAAGAGCTGCCGGCGCAGATAAAGAACAGCTTGCTGCCAGATATCTTGTTGATAATGGGTATACTGTTCTTGAACGGAATTTCCGCAATAAAACAGGTGAGATAGATATTATCGCAAAGAAAGATAATTATATTGTATTTGTTGAGGTAAAATACAGAAGTAATAACAAATACGGATATGCAGTTGAAGCTGTAAATTACAGAAAAAAGCAGATAATAAGGCATGTTGCACAATTCTATATGGCAACAAGATATAAAAGCTGTGATATACCATGCCGTTTTGATGTCATAGGAATAGATGGAGAAACAGTAACACATATTAAAAATGCATTTTAACAAGGATTATAATCATGAATATTAAATATATTGATACAGGAACACTTTATGAAGGATTAAAAGGAGCTGTGGTTAATAATTCCACAAGAATATCACAGAAGAATGGAATTCCTTATATTGAGTTTACACCATTTGATGAATTTGACTGGGTCACTCTTCATTTTTCAACAAGAGATGGTGGAGTGAGCAAAGGAATATATTCAAGCATGAATTTTTCTTTTGACAGGGGCGATGATTATGAAAATGTATATAAGAATTATGAACTGTTTCTTGATACAATGAATATTAAGCCTGAAAACTGTGTTTGTACAAAACAGACACATACTACCAATGTGATTGCTGTTGATTATAATATGGCAGGAATGGGACTTACAAGAGCAAGAAATTTTGATAATGTTGACGGACTTGTAACTAATGAACCCGGTCTGTGTCTTATTACATATTTTGCAGACTGTGTACCTGTATATTTTATTGATCCTGTAAACAGATGCATAGGTGCATCACATTCAGGATGGCGTGGAACGGTTGCAGATATAACACATGAAACGGTACAGCTTATGAACAGAACTTATGGGTCAAAGCCAGAGGATATTCATACATTCATAGGACCATCAATATGTCAGGACTGTTATGAGGTTGATGAAGCAGTTGCAGAAAAGTTCAGAAGTGCTTACAGCCAGAATGAAATCGGTATGATACTTTATCATACGACAGGAGATAAATACCAGCTTAATCTTCAGGCGGCTAATTATTTTAATATGATTCATGCCGGAATAAAACCTGATAACATAGGTATATCTGATATATGCACAAGCTGTAACAGTGACTGGCTCTTTTCGCACAGGGCTTCGCATGGAAAACGTGGCGTTTTGTGTGGATTCATGAGTATATGCAGATAATATAAAAAGCCAGAACAGATGTTTTATTGATAATCTGTTCTGGCTTTTTTTATTTTTTGTTGTGTTCCTGTTTGTATCTGGCTCTTAATTCAGCTTCCTCAGAAGAAAGCTTTGCCCGGCTTTTTCTGCCAACCCTGGTTATAAGCAGATATATTGCTGCAAGTATAGCAATAGGAATAGCTGCTGTAAGTATTGTCGATAAAGTCTCTGTAAACACACCGTTTTCAAATATGGATTTCTTCACATCTGTATACTGGGCTGAGTTGATTATGTATCTGATGTCATTAATCATCTCATCAGTGATTTCATTATCCTTCGACTGAAGAGAATACATATATATATATCCGCGTGCTACAGTGTAGTATTTTCTTGTATAAATTGTCTGCTTTTCGTCTGATACAGATGTAACCTCTGTCCTGAAATATGGACGGTCGTTAATTATATCTATAGCCTTGCCTGTCATTGTCTCTGTCAGGCCATCTTCCTGTTTGGCATTCTCTGAGTCAATATACTGCAGGAACATGCCACTTAACTGATTCTCATCCAGTTCATCAAGGTTAGAAAGTGATGCGCCTGCTTTCATTCCGACAACAGCAATTTCATAAGAAATGTCTTTTGAAAATGCTTCAAGATATATATTAGATGCTTTCATTGAGTTCTGTACTTCATTGGCATCCTGTGCGCCAATATCCTTAAGATACGCATTATTGCCTGTTGTTGTCTGCGTAAAGCATATCAGTTCCTCAGGAACTTTTAATTTTAAATCAATTGCAGAGAACTTATAAGATGCATCTGCTGCCAGTGCAGTAAAAGATGGAAAAATAATTGCCGATATAAGAACCAATACCGGAATAAATGTTAATTTTTTGCGGGAAAATTTCACAAAAACACCTCCTAAAGTGCTTAAAATCAATATTTTGTATGATATCACAGTGCTTTACAAAAAGCAATTAAACTGATATTATATTATAGATTGCGTGTATTAATTTTTTGTAAATTTGCTATAAGAGCAAGGAGGAATTATGAGTAAACCAATAGTTGCTGTTGTCGGAAGACCTAATGTTGGTAAATCAACATTATTCAACAGTCTGTGCGGACAACAGATTTCAATAGTTAAAGATACACCGGGTGTTACAAGAGACAGAATCTATGCAGAGGTAAGCTGGCTAAACCACAATTTCACACTTATAGATACAGGGGGTATAGAGCCGGATACAGGTGATATTATTCTTTCACAGATGCGTGAACAGGCTGAAATTGCCATTGAAACTGCGGATATAATTATATTTATGACTGATGTTAAGCAGGGACTTGTAGATTCAGATTCTAAGGTTGCTGATATGTTAAGACGTTCACACAAGCCTGTTATTCTTGTTGTCAATAAAGTAGACAGCTTTGAAAAGATGATGCCTGATGTATATGAATTCTATAATCTTGGAATTGGAGAACCATTTCCTATATCAGCCGTTAATAAGTTAGGTTTTGGTGAAGTGCTTGATGAAGTGGTGAGTCATTTCCCAGAGGGTTCAGATACTGATGAAGAAGATGACAGACCTAAGGTAGCTATAATAGGTAAGCCTAATGTTGGTAAGTCATCAATCATCAATAAGCTTGTAGGCAAGAACAGAGTTATTGTATCTGATATTGCCGGTACAACAAGAGATGCTATTGACACAGCTATCAAGTATAATGGCAAAGAATATGTATTTATTGATACAGCCGGACTTCGAAGAAAAAATAAGATCAAAGAAGAGATTGAACGATACAGCATCATTCGTACTGTAACAGCGGTAGAAAGAGCGGATGTAGTGCTCGTCGTGATCGATGCAGTAGAAGGTGTTACCGAGCAGGACGCTAAGATTGCAGGAATCGCTCACGAAAGAGGAAAAGGAATCATCGTAGTCGTGAACAAATGGGATGCCATTGAGAAAAATGACAAGACCATGAGAGAGTACGAAAAAGAAGTGCGAAGAGTGTTGTCCTTTATGCCTTATGCGGAGATCATGTATGTATCTGCGAAGAGCGGACAGAGACTTCCGAAACTCTATGATATGATCGATATGGTCATTGCCAACCAGACTCTTCGTGTGGCGACAGGTGTGTTAAATGAGATTATGTCAGAGGCAGTTGCGATGCAGCAGCCACCGTCTGATAAAGGAAAACGTCTCAAATTATATTATATTACACAGGTGTCGGTAAAACCGCCAACATTTGTAATTTTTGTCAATGACAAGGAATTGATGCATTTTTCCTATACAAGATATTTGGAAAATAAGATTCGCGAAGCCTTTGGCTTTAAAGGCACATCTCTTCGGTTCTTTATCCGAGAGAGAAAGGAGAAAGATCAGTAGTATGGAACGCATCATATGTGTGGCGATCGGTTATTTGTTTGGATTGTTACAGACGGGATATCTCTATGGAAAAACCCAACATGTAGATATCAGAAAAGAAGGAAGCGGGAATGCAGGAACTACCAATGCATTGCGGACGATGGGATGGAAGGCAGGAGCAATTACATTTCTGGGGGATTGCTTTAAGTGTGTGCTTGCTGTTGCAGCAACGTATTTCATCTATGGGAAAACACAGGCAGATATCTGGCCGCTTCTTATGATATATACAGGTGCCGGTGTAATTCTCGGACATAATTTTCCGTTTTATATGAAATTCAAAGGCGGAAAGGGAATTGCGGCGACAGCCGGACTTATCATCAGCACCTTAAGTCTTCCGATGGTGCTTGTCTGTCTCGTGGCGTTTGTGGGAATCGTAGGGGTGACACGTTACGTGTCTCTTGGTTCTCTTGCGATTGTAGTTATATACCTCGTTGAGATCATAATCTGCGGACAGACCGGAAGGTTTCAGATGGAGCCGGCGTATTTGTATGAGATGTATGCGGTGGCGGCATGTTTAATGCTGCTTGCCTTTTATAAGCATAAAGCAAATATCAAGAGGCTATTAAACGGCACGGAAAATAAATTAAGTGTCGGGAAACATAAGAAAGAGAAGTAGTCAGGAGGTAAGAGTATGGCAAATGTAGGCGTAATGGGAGCCGGGAGCTGGGGAACAGCTTTAGCGCTTCTTCTTCATTCCAATGGGCATCAAGTGATTGTCTGGTCCATCAATGAAGAAGAGGTGGAAATGCTTTCAAAAGAGCGGGAGCATAAAAGTAAGCTTCCGGGTGTGAAAATTCCGGAAGATATGGTATTTACCAGTGACATGGAGACAGCGATTAAGGAAAAAGATTTCCTTGTACTGGCAGTACCGTCCGCATTCACAAGAGGAACTGCACGTAACATGAAGCCTTTTGTGAAGGAAGGTCAGATCATAGTAGATGTGGCAAAGGGAATCGAAGAAGATACACTTATGACTCTTTCCCAGCAGATCGAGGAAGAGATCCCGCAGGCGGATGTGGCAGTGTTATCCGGTCCAAGCCACGCAGAAGAAGTGGGAAGAGGACTTCCGACAACAGTCGTTATCGGAGCAAAGACAGAGGAGACAGCAAGATACCTTCAGGAAACGTTTATGAACCATGTGTTCCGCGTGTATATTAGTCCCGATATGCTTGGTATGGAGCTTGGCGGAGCGCTTAAGAATGTCATCTTGCAGCGGGAAGTGCGGATGGTATGGGCTATGGAGATAATACGAAAGCTGCATTAATTACAAGAGGAATCGCAGAGATTGCAAGATTAGGAGTGAAGATGGGCGGAGCGATCGAGAGCTTCACCGGTCTTACCGGAATCGGAGATCTGATCGTAACCTGTGCCAGCGTACACAGTCGTAACCGCAAGGCCGGATACCTGATGGGACAGGGTAAAACAATGGAAGAGGCAATGGCAGAAGTAAAGATGGTCGTAGAAGGTGTATATTCTGCCAAGGCTGCGGCAAAGCTTGGCAAGAAATACGGTGTAGCGCTTCCGATTGTCGATAAGGTAAATGAAGTACTGTTCGAGGGAAAAGATCCAAAAGAAGCGGTAGATGAATTAATGTTACGGGACAGCAAAGCTGAACACAGTGCTCTTCCGTGGGGGAAATAGAAAACGTCACAAATCGACACCTTGCGTTTCGCAAGGTGTCTTTTTGTGTTGAAATGACACATATTTTCGTGAAAAAACATAACCAGTAGTATGGGGTGCGTACTATTAGTTTCTGTAATAACCGAATTTGAAATTCTATACTATAAGTAAGTTGGAACAATCAATGGAGGTCTGCTTATGGAGATGAAGGATATCGGAAAACGTATACGCAGAAAAAGGATCGAGAAAGGATGGTGTCAGGAAGAACTGGCGGAAAAGGTGGATCTGAGTGCGTCGTACATAGGCATGATTGAACGGGGGAAAAAAGTACCGCGCCTTGAGACCTTTGTTGAAATCGCCAATGTTCTGGAGGTGTCTGCTGACGAACTTCTCTGCGGAGTGGTAGATCACGGCTATGAGATCAGGATGTCAGAGTATACGAAACGGATTGGTAAGATCAGTCAGGAAAAACGGAAGCTGATCTATTCACTTCTGGATGTCTGTTTGTCTCAAGAGGAGTAGGAGGAGAGGGAATGGCACTTGCACATCAATTAGTTGTGATCACAAGAGAAAATCCAGAAGAAAATGTGTGGCTGGACACAGAGAGAGTTTTTTTGTCCAATTTATTATTTCAATATATGAAGGACAGCCTTATGTGGGTAAATACAAGATGGAACGGAAAAAAACTGACAACCGGATTTACAGAAGGAGGTTTTTCTGTCATAGACCGAAGAGAGATAGAAAAATTTCTACATATCATGAAGCGATGGGAAGAATTGTTCCAGTGTTCACCGGAAGAATTTTATCTGACGCGGAGGAATAACAGCAGGGAATATCGACAGAAAGAAGGAGTGCTCGTAAGAAAAAAAGAAGTTTTAGAAGAACTGAACAGCTGCATTTACCTGTGTACGAAAGCACTGAAAAGAGGCGCAAGAATTCTGTACAGTGAAATTTAAGATTAAGAGGAAGAAAAAAGGTTCTAAAAACTCCCGTGGTGTACATAAACTGGTATCAGCAGAACAAGGGGGTATTTAGAATGAATACGTTTCAATTGTACAGTGATATAAAGGCAAGAACAAAGGGAGAAATCTACATAGGGGTGGTTGGTCCGGTGCGTACGGGAAAGTCTACGTTTATCAAACGGTTCATGGATGTGCTGGTACTCCCTCATATGGAAGATGAAAATGACAGAGAGCGCACGAAAGACGAACTGCCGCAATCAGCGTCC
>OGOI01001496.1_pt1 | contig 14021 bp, 18 predicted proteins | sample 1552631 | NCBI WGS metagenome assembly OGOI01 (sample SAMEA2580204, study PRJEB22360) | human gut metagenome | biome: human gut; feature: human-associated habitat; material: faeces | place: Denmark | collected 2008/2010 | reverse complement strand
GGGAAAGAAGACAAAACTCTTTTCTTTTTAAATGACCCAGCCACATCTCCCCGGAATTTTTCTTCTTCCGTTCCCCTGATGTGGGCATACCGGGGAATTCCCGAACGGTCTTTCCCGACAAACACGATATTATGGTGCTTTTCATCCTCATAAATATCGCCATTCCCAATAAATACCTTTACCAGATCTTCTTGGATTCCTCTGGTCTTTGTCAGATATTCCAGTATCTTTTTTTCATCCCGGTTTCTCCTTGGAAGCCGGAAATCAGGCGAAGGGGCGGGGATGCCCTGTTTTGGGGCATCCTTCGCCACCCGCCTTTCCTCTCCCTCTTCCCCCGTCAGTTTTTTCATTGCTTCCGGGAATGTCAGCCCATAAAACTCCATCACAAAGTCAATCGGTCCACCGCCAGTCCCCCGGCTGTGCCGAAACCAGCAGTTCCCCCGGACAGTCAGGCTGTCATGAGCCATCCAGCGGTATTCCTTCCCGCTTTTCACTAATTTCTCGCCCTGTGACTGTAAAAATGAAACAAGGTCAGTGGATTTTGCCCGCCTGACCTGTTCTTCTGAATACTGCATTTTCATTTCCTCCTTACAAACTCATATCATTTCTTTTGATTTTTTTCTTTGATGCTTTTCTTTCTTCCTCCTCTTTCCGCTTGATCTCCTTATTTTTATTCAGCTTCTCCAGAACAGAAGTCCTTTCTGCCATTGGTTTCGGGGAATATCCTTTTGCCTGAGATGAAACCCGATGCTGTACAGATAGATCTTCTTTTTCTGACCGCCCGGTGTTACCGGACTGCATCTGGGATTTTTCATTCAGCATGACATCAATGCATTTCTGCACTTTCCTTACCATTTTTAATTCCTCATCATATGGGGTAAGGTCAATATTTGCATCCCGATTCAATGCCTCCAGTTTTTCCTGTTCTTCTTTCCACTGTGCAACCGGCAGCTTTCCCTCTGCATCCCGGTAGGGTTTCAGCCTCCGCTCACACATCCGGTACAGGTCGATCTGCTTTTTATGCTCACTGTAATATTTCTGCTTGGAACCCTTAAAGAAAATCTTATGGTATTTATCCATAACCGGCTGCAGCTTTTTCATTTTCTGATCGTAATCCATCAGTTCCCGGTATCCGGCAATCTCTCCCCGCCGGGATTTGATTTCGGAACGGATGCCATCCGCAACCGTCTGTAATTCCTCTACTTTCTGGTTCAGCTGTTCCACAGTTGCAATCTGGTTCACAGTCAGATAATTCACTGCCTCTGCAAACTCTTTCAGGTTCGTCAGATGTGCTTTCCGGCTCCCATACTGGTAGGTATCTGCCACCTTATCACGTTTCTCATAATAATCCTGCAGGCTTTCCATCAACGTAGGGTTTGCCCTCCGGTACAGTTCTGCACTGACTTCTTCCCGGAATGTTTTTGCCCACGCAAGGGATTCTTTCAGCCGGATCCATATCTCATTTAATTTGCGGATTGCCCGGTTCAGATCTCCCACCACTGTCCGGATACCTTTCCTCTCCATCGCCCGGACTTCATATCCTTCATGGATCGTAGGGATCAGTTCAATTCCCTGTTTCTCATAAGACCGGTGGTCAATCCTTGCTGCCAGACCGTTCTCCCTAAATGCTACATTGACTTTATCCGCCCACTTCTTTCTCCATTCTTCCAGAAGTTCCGGGGAATTCCAACCGGTAGTGGATACAGCAGAAAAGATGTATTTTCCGTTTTCATCCCGGATACGGTTCCCCTCTTCATCCAGCTTGTATTCCCTCCGCTGTTTCTTCCCCCATGTTCCATCCGGATTCATGGGACGGATAGGGACCAGAACATGGAAGTGGGGATTGTCTGCAATCTCCGGGTCACTGGATTCCCCCTCATGGACTGCCATATCCACGATCATTCCCCGGCTGACAAACTGTTCCCTGCAGAACTCCCTTGCCAGTTCTACATTTTCTTCCATCGTCAGCTCATTTTGTAACGCAATATTAAAGGAATAGGCAAGCTGTGCCCTCTTTCCTTTCTCTGCAAACTCCACTTCATTCCAGAGTGTCTGGCGGTCAGAGAAGCGATCCGGCACATAGTCCGGCAGCATGATTTCGTCAAAAATCACTCCCTGCTTTCTGGTGTAATCATGAATTTCCTCGTAATAATCATTGTGCAGTTTCTGACCGGAAATATAAGCTGCGGAACCTACCACCGTCTGCCCTTTTCCCCTTGATACCTGCTTTACAGAAAAATGATACAGCGACATTACTGCTCCTTTCCGGAAGATGCCAAACTGCGCTTGTATTCGGAATGGCTCACTGACCATTCCAGCATTTCATGTACACTCTTCATGTGGGCGATACATTTCAAGAATGCCCGGAACTCTTCTTCTGTCAGTACCTTAACTTCCGGGAATGCTTTCTCCACCTCTGCACCTCTGACAATCAAGCTGTGGTTCCTTGCTTTCCGCTTTGCTACCTTCATCTGTTGTTCTGCAAGGTTCAGCCTGCGCTCTTCCACTTCAATCTGATGTTCTGTCTGTTCCAGATTTTGCTGGAGTTTCTCAAGGCTCTGTTTTTTCAGATTTCTTCTTTCTCCCATAATGGTCTCCTTTCTCTTAACTGCATGGTTGACAAAAACGAAAAGCCGGTATGAATTCTGTCCCTTAACTCACACCAGCTTCCTGTCCAGACTTTTTCCCAAAAATGGGTAAAAGTAATGGGCAAAACAAAAGGCACCAACTTTTTTACGGTTGATGCCCTTTGGCTTACACATTATTCGATTATACTAACAAAATATTTTACAATGCCTATAAGCGAATATCTCTCTCAACATAATTAATTTGAGTTATATTTCGATCTTCGTTGTTAAAGTTGTTTATAAATGCCTGAACCCTTGAATCCATCCAACAATTATCGATTCGTTCTCTCCATAAAGTCGAAAAATCTTCAGATAAAATATTTCCTATAACAAATGGAGCCATACCATCTATGCGAACATCTCCATTAGGTCTTATAACCGCTCCTGAGCGTGGTCTTTTTGAATGATTTATCAAACCTTGATGAACACTATTAGTAGATTTTACTTTCATTTTTCCTTGAAAACGTATCCTGTTTTCTTCTATTTTTTTCTTCATGATTTCTTTATCGTCTGGAGATAAAAGCAAGTCTTGATTATCGTTAGTTCTGCCGCTTAGAGAGACACCGCCCATCATGATGCTTGTTGCCCCTATTGAATATGCCAAATCACACATATCATCTATATCTTTAAGATTATATGGAGTTACACAATGTGCTATTTTCAAAGGAATGCCATTGTCTGCAATTGCTTTCGCCCCCTTAACTGCTTTATCCCAATTTCCTTTAGTTTGACGAAACCAGTCATGATACTTTGCGTTTGCTCCATCTATGGATACTTGAAACCAATGGTATTGATATTTAGCAAATCTTTTCGCTATTTCCTCTGTTAGCAAATATCCGTTTGTCATTACAAGAAATATAGTACCATCGTTATGTAAAATATCCAAAATCTCAAACAATTTATCTCCTAACAGCAACGGTTCTCCACCAGATAATAAGCATTCAAATACGCCACCGTTTTTTACAATATATTTAGAAAATTCCACCCATCTGTCCGGAGTCATTTCATCAATGCCATTATTGATTCCTGAATTATTATAACAGTGTTTGCAAAAAGCATTACATTTAGATGTAAGCTCAAAGTGTAAAGACGATAGAGGATATATCTGAATCAGAATAAAAACCTTTGTCTTTTAATGCTTGATTAACAATATCTTCTTCCTGTAAGTTCATTTTCCTTAATATATTATAATATCGTCTACGATTTTCCATAAAAGTTCACACCTCTTTAAATCCGTAATACTTATTGGTCTAACTTGCTTTTGAGATTTGAAATAAATTCATCTATATTTTCCCACATACCAGTAAGAGGCTGGTATGTGCAATACCAAGGTTTTTCAGTTAATTCTTTGCTTAATGAATTTGGTCTACAATCAAAGCACGCATATCTATATTCACATTCTGAACATTCTTTGATTTTATCTTTTGTAAATTTACGTATATTATCATTTAACTGAAAGTCATCCTTTGCAAGTGTTCCGTGTTTAATCCTCCTTTCCATAACACAAGGAAAAACATCTAAGTTAGCAGCAATATATATTTTGTCATTAAAACAATTATGTCCAGAAACCAGTCTTTTACAGAATGACTTTGTTATAGGAGCTTGAAAAGTTTCTTTTGTTATCAGCCTCTTTTTGATCAGTTCATCGCTAAGTAAATTGAAATCTGCCCGTCCTGTCACCCTCACAACATCTTTATCCTCGCTAAGAGTATACAACTCATTATTCTTTTCGCCTAATTCAATTCCTTTCATAAGAACATTACACACTCTATACGGAATACCAAACTTTTTTAGATTTTCTATCGTTGCATTTGTTTTATTAAATGCGCCTTGTATTCTAGTTACAGAATCATGCATTTGTGGATTATACGAGTATACAGATAACGCAATATGGATGTCATTTTTCAGCAAATATTCAAACCATTCGTCAGTTATCAATGTTCCATTCGTAAAAATTTCTATGAAAGAAAATTTTCCAATAACATAATCCAACATTTGTTTCAAAATATCTTTGTTCAAAAAAGGTTCTCCACCAGTTATTTGTATTTTAGAAACCCTGTTCCTTATCAAATAGTCAACAACCTTATAAAAGTCAGTAAGACTCATTATGTTATCGCAATGAACATCCGATTCATTATAACAGTGTATGCACTTTAAATTGCACTTGTTGGTTATCTCAATCCAAGCAAATTTACATCCTGTATCTTCATCAATTATATCTTCGATATAATTTGAAGAATGTATCTCCGAAATTTTTATAAGTTCATTGTCGATCAACTGTTGTAGAATGTTCTTTAATTCATAATCAACATCATCTACTAATACTCCATTTTTATTGATTTCAATAAGTTTATCCGCTAATGCTTTATTCACACTGAACAGCTTGGACTTATTCAAATCATAAATACATCCTTTAGATTTTCCTTCAATAATATATACATTTTTATTTAATGAGTAGTACATTATTAATTCCTCCGATAATGAAAAAACACATGACCGCTATATTCAACAGCCATGTGTTTTTTGTTTTCCCTATTTGTTAATCATTAGTTTGGACTGCAATCAGGACCACAACAACCCTCAGCTTCTGGATAACAGCCGCCTAAAAATGGAGAACATTCGCTATTGTAGGTTGTTTCCACCTTTTCGTCTTTTGTTAAGCACTCAAATTCGTACATTGTTTTTCTCCTTTCGCATAATCATTATATCTCACACAGGATAGTAGCAGAAAGTTTTGAAATTAACGCTTGTTCCACCAAGATTTATGCTCTTTTATGAAATCAGAACGTTTTTCTTCTGGGCAATCATACCATGCTCTATTTGTTGGTGTATCCTCACTATCAGACGCATCTAACCATTCTTCGTAGTTTTCAGGTTCTCTGGAACCATCCCAATTAGTTCGTTTTGCCATAATACAACCTCCTTGTGACAGTATTTATTGATAAGTTTATCAATAAGGTACATCTTTTGGTAGCCAACTGTTTATTAAATATAATAACTCCATACACATAAATAATCAAGAGAATTCCAAGAAATTTTGTTTCCATGAATGCTTTCCTCATCATGGATTGATACATAGGCGAAGTACACAGGGGATAGGCACTTGTGCCGCAAGGGGGAGTAACCCGCTTGTCCGAAATCCTGATTTCGCATGTCTCCCGAATTGAATCAATTTCCAATCCGGAGACAGCTCCGCAGGACGCACGATACATAGCATTGAAAAATGCATGTATAGAAGTGCGCTCTTAGCTTTGCTAAGAGATTTATTCTTCCGCATCACTACATATCTTCCTAATTGCTAAAAGAGAAAATGTATCCTTAACCAAATGTTTTATTTCTCTGGCATTTGATGCAGTAATAGCAGCTTCTTTCAATTTTTCAAACAGTTTATTATCCTCAATATTAAAATCTGTTTTCAACCTTTCTATTTCCAATTCTGCAATTTTTTTCTTTGCCTCATTTGACAATTCATCAAATTTAATGATCGAATCAAAACGGTTATAAATTGGCAATCCTAAATTTTCTTTTACTTCATCAACTGTTTTGTAATTTGATGTGCATACAATAATTGCTTTATCTACTGTAACTTTATAATTATGATCCTCGTAAATACCTTCATCAAATAATTGATAAAATGCACTGTGAAATACAGATAAAGCCTTGTCGAACTCATCAAACAAAAGCACATTTGAATCTCTGGCTAAAAGATCTTGAGCAAAACTTTTCTCATTATATCTTCCACCGAAAATATAATTTGCTGACTCACTATTCTGATACATAGAAAACTGCTTTCTTAATAACTTACCGCCCATTAGATCTGCTAAATATTGTGCCGACTCCGTTTTCCCTAATCCTGAATCTCCATATAACAAAATAACAACCGGCTTTTTCTGTTTGCCATCCATTAAAGGATATATCGCCTGCAGTAATTTACTTTTTGCCTTCTCCTGCCCGATTACTCTTTTCCCATATTGGCCGTTAAATGTCCGCAACATATTTTTTGAAACTTCTAAATAATGTTGATGTTCTTCGTGAATAATGCTCTTATCAAATACACGATATAACTGCTCTCGAATATTTTCTGGCGGGTTCTGTATATACATATTTGTTACTGATACTCTTGAAATAAAATTAATAAAATTTATAATCACATGCTCTTGGACACTACAATATTCATCAGCATGAATTACCAGATTTCGAACAATGGGTTTCCGCTTTTTCTGAGTTTTTGGCTTAGGCTGACCTGGAATAATAACATTCATTTCCATCTTTTTATTATCATCATCCAGTTGAGTTGCTAACTCTGTAAGATTTCTTGCGTTCTGTGGAATAATCTTTTCAAAAGCCGAATCTGATCCTACAAATATTTCAATCTTTTTCACGTACCACACCTGCCAATACTATATCATAAACGTTTAATTCATCTTTTCCATTGGATACCGATTCTTCTTCATTAGATACAGATTCATTGTCATTCACAATATCTTCTGCTGTAATTTTTTCTTCTTCCGGTTTAAAATTAAATTCTTTGTCAATCGACAGATTATCCTCGCTACAGGTTCCTACCTTGATCCCATAATATGTCAATTTCATTTTACTTAAATCGACAAGATTATAATTATTCTTGAATGCTTTAAGATTAAATCTCAATACACTCTTTTTATCTTTTTCAGTTTTCAAAAGCATTTCATAGTAACCACGTTCACCCAATATCGCCTCATTCAGCTTTTCCATATCTATCGGCATTTCTTCTTTAGGCACGATTGTCATATATGAACTGACCATTTTATACAATGTCACTGAATTTTCAGGAGCATAGACCCCACTATTTTCAAATTTTTTCACATGACTATCTTCATATGCTGCTTGTATATAATCTGTTAACAAAGTATTTTTTATGGTTTTATCAAAAGCACTTGTCAAATCTGCCGCCGCACTTGCATCTACCTTTCCCTGAAATGTTGCCTTAATATAATTCAAAATGTTAAAACCACTCTTTGCCTGAGCTTCAATCTCTGCTACTATTTTGGCTACCTTTTGTTTGTTTTCTTCTGTCGTCCAATCAAGGCGTCCCCCATTAGTAACATCAACGTAATCCTGTGCAGCGTCTTCATCAAAATATACAATTTTAAGGAATTCTGGTTTTTCAGCTTTTCTATTTTTCAAATTTATTGCTCCTTCTTATTTTGCTGTTGTGTACATAATTGCTCATATCTTTTCATAAGCTCCGCAACACAGGCTGCTTCACTTTTATATGCTTCACTGCCTTTTGTAAATCCGTATGCCTGCATCACTGCTATATCATTCTGATGATGTGCTTTCCGCAGTTCCGGAGGCATGGTCAATTCATCATAGAGATCTGCAAGACTACAATCCGAATACAATGACCTGGCATCAAGGACTGCCTGTGCAGTTTGTTCTATTTTCTGCTTCTGCTGTTCTGTTGGTGTTGGCCATGGAAAATTGTTATAAACAATATCCTTTGAATAACGATAATCACTTTTTATACGGCCACAGACAGCACGTACCCATGCCATGTGTACATTGGAAGTCAGTATTCCAAAATGATACAAGCTCGCTCCGGGAATAATTTGAACAGCATCATTTACGATTATCTCTGGTGAAACAAACCCAAATGGAATATATCTCCGATTTTCAGAAGAGTGCCTTGGAATAATAATATACTCCGATTCAGGATGGCGAATTTCCTGAAAAAGCGTAGGTGTATTAGCACTTTCTTGTGTCGCAGCTTTAGTGCTGTTTAATCGGAATTTTCTTACACCCTCGACTCTTTCTGTAATGAATTTAGATTTTCTTATTTCAGCTGGAGATGCACCCACAAGCCACAAGCAATATCTTTCTTTGTTGTTTATATATTCTGTGGCACCATACATTTTCCGAATATATTTTACTATATCCGGTTCATTCTTTGTCACTTCTTCTTTTTCTTCTTGTGTTAAGAACAGAAATCCACCGTCTGTTGGTTTATTTCCATATATCATTTCTGGCACATCGCAAATCGGCTTTTTGTTGCTCTCAACAAATACATCTGGTCCATCAACAAGATACGCATTAATGTTAATTACCATCTGAAAACGATCAGAAGAATACAGTACCCGCTTCTTCGCATTCATAACTGTGCTAAACCCAACAATCACACAATGTACATGAGCTTTCAGATTTGCTTCACTATCCCAAATAAAAGTTCTGTGAGCAAAATCAATATGAATACCAAAACGCTGATATAACGGTTTCCACACACTTGCCACTTGTTCACCTTGCGTAATAGAATTAGTCGATACAAAAGCCGTTCTGATTCCTGTATTTTGCATGAGTTGCGCTGCTTTGAAATACCAACCAGCCACATAATCAATCTTTCCGGCAGTCTTATATGGCTTTCCTTTTTCATCCACATAAATAGACAGCATATCATTTTTCTGTTCTTTACTCTGCAAGGAATATCCAACAAATGGTGGATTTCCCATAATGTACGACAATTGATTTTTGGGAACAACGTTCTCCCAATCCAACTGTAAAGCATTACCTTCCACAATAAAGGCATTCGTTGTCAACGGAAGGAAATCCAGATTCATATGAACAATATCTTCTGTTTCTTTCATCATCTGGGATTCTGCAATCCACAGTGCCGTCTTTGCTACAGTAACCGCAAAGTCATTGATTTCAATACCATAGAACTGGTCAATGGATACCTGAATGGGCGATGAACCATCAAAACCGAAAGTAATCTGACCACCCTGCAATTCTTTTATAACTGCATTTTCCAATCGCCGGATACTGATATACGTTTCTGTAAGGAAATTTCCACTTCCTGATGCCGGATCCAGCCACCGCAGCCCTGCCAGTTTTTTCTGAAATTCTTTCAATTTCTTCTCTTTTGTGCGCTGGACGGATATTTGCCTGATCTCTTCCAGTTCATTTTTCAGGTCATCCAGAAACAGCGGATCAATCACTTTATGAATATTTTCAATACTTGTATAATGCATCCCGCCAGATCGTCTGGTTTCCGGATTCAATGTGCTTTCAAATACAGCTCCGAAAATAGTCGGACTGATTTCTGACCAATTAAAATCTGCGGATGCTTTTTCAAGCAGCAACTGACGGATTTCTTCTGTAAACTGAGGAATCTCAATATTTTCATTGGCAAATAAACCGCCATTTACATATGGAAACGCAGAAAGAGAATCTTCCAGATAAGGGTCTCTGTCTTCCGGTTTTGTGTCAAGCACCTGAAATAATTCAATGACAGCCTTTCTCATATGCTTTGCATCAAACTCTTCCAGATAATCATGAAACATACCATGCCTGCCAAAAATACCTGCATCCTCTGCATACAGACAGAATACAAATCTGACACATAGGATATTCAGGCTTTTCATTGCTCGTTCTGTTGTCGGGTCTACATACTGTTTTGCCAGTGCGTCATAGAGCAGTCCGACAATATCTCCCGCAGCAATAGAAACTTCCATTTCTCTCTGAAGATTCGTATTCCCCTCTTCCACTAGAAATTGAAGCCGATAATACTCCTTTTCCAGTTCTTCCAGCAAAATAATTTCCGGATCACCACCCGGTTTTTCCATATCATAAATATAAAAGGACTTAAAATTGCTGGTGACAATCCATCTCGGACGTTTTGAATACGGTAATTCTGATGAATATCTCTTCGCCTGCTCAAACGGTGTCAGCATGGAGCCATCAGACTGCTTAATCGCAGCCGTCAGGCTCTTGTTGATACTTTTCTGTTCAATCATGACATGCGTTTTTTCAATATATCCATCTATAAAGCTGGTATGATCAAGATGAACCTGATCTTCAAAAGAAATAAACTGGGAAATATCCGTAACACCAAATACCGTTGTCAATAACTCTACCCAGAAAATCTGGCTGTCCCCTTTTTCATATCCCCGATCTTTCCAGTTTTTTGCAAATATTTTTGCAGCTGCCCTTTGCTGTGCATCTGTCATAGCTGCAACCTCCTATAATTCATCATCGGTAAATTCCATCATCTCATCAATGGAACATCCCAGCTTCTTACAAATTTTCTCGACTGTTTCCATGGAAACATACTGATTTTTTCCCATCCGGGCAAGGATATTTCCACTGATACCGGTCAGATTCTGCATTTCGATCCGTTTCATATTTTTATCAATCAGCAATTTCCACAGTCTGTTATAGCTTACGCCCATACATTACCTCCTGATCCTGCTTCAAACATAGCTTCATTATATCACGATTTTGTTAGGTTGAATACCAATTTTGCATGAAATATATCTGCTTATCATCCATCTGTTGATAGGAAAGAGACTGCACCGGGCAATCTCTTTCCTGATAGTACTTACTGAAAAGGAATTTCATCATCATCCGGCACATTCATAAATCCATCCGGATTGGTTCCGGTTTCTTTTTCCGGATCCGAAGAAGGATTACTTTCCTTATTCTGTGCAAATTCATGTTCCTCCACAATAACATCGGTTGTATATACCGTTTTCCCATCCTTATCCTTATAGTTTCCGGTGCTGATACGACCACCGACCACAATACGCATTCCTTTCCGAAGATATTTCTGTGCAAATTCAGCACTCTTGCCAAATGTAACACAGGAAATAAAATCTGCCTCCTGTTCCCCATCACGCTTATATCTGCGGTTCACAGCCAGCGTATATCTTGCCACTGCCATATCATTGTCTTTACCGGCATATTTGATCTCCGGATTTTTTGTCAGTCTGCCCATTAAAATAACTTTATTCATAGTTTTTGTCCTTTCTGCAGCTAAGCTGCCATACAATCATCATTCGGTACCATTAATGCACTGGTTCCCGGCGGTCTGGTTCCATCATCAGGCGAAAACAATTCGCAGATATGGAAATATACCATCGAATACTGTTCTGCCAAACCTCTTCTTTCCAGCTTATTGCATAGCCTGATGATTCTTTTTTTCATACAGTTGTTTGTCGCAAGCAAAGCAACAGACCGCAACCTTTCCTTTGTGTTTTTCAGATTGGGACAGCCAAACCAGTAAATCAGCTGCATCTCTTCCACTTTCAAATTTCTCATTTTCATCACCTCTTTCTTTCAGGCATACGCCTTTATTTTTAAAGTCTTCCGGATTTGTTTTTTCACCCTGACTGGCTGTGGCTCTTGCAAACTACCTCTGCCTGCACGCAGGCAACTGCTCTAAGGCTCTGAGCAGCCCGCCCATCTCCGGGAGTGTCATTATTTCTTCGCTCAATTTCCATTAGAAACGTCATGGCGTAAGTCTGTTCACCAGTCAGGAAACTCATGAAATTGTCAAGGTACGCAGAAGGTTCTAAAAATGCCCTCATATACTAAATTCAAGTGACTATGCCTTTGTACAAAAAAAATCTTTGAAATTTTTTCATTTTCGTTACTATTTCTGTTGTTTCTGTTCCCAAAAACACAGAAAACCTTGAAAATCATCCATAAATGTCACTGTATGTAAACTTCAAATAGCTTTACCAAATCACAACATGATTTTTTCTTGCATTTTTAATCCTTCTACTAATACAGGACTGGGGAGGGTAAATGTTGACCTGTTTTGAAAATTTTTTTGTATTTTTTCAGATACAAAACAGCAGGCACCAACCATATTTCAGTCAGTGCCCATTTGGGTATGCAAAACAAAAGGCACTAACTTTTTACGGTTAATGCCCTTTGGGTTACTCACTATTCTCTTTTATTCCATATTTCTACTCATGTTATCGCCTCTGACAGAATTTTCAGATGCTATTATAATTTCTTAAGGATATTTTTAATAATCTTTTGTAACCGAATCCCATCCCTCAGCCCCAGACGATAAAAGAACTGCTCGGCATCTGCGCCACTATCGAAAATAGCATCACAGTATTCCCGGACTGCCTGTTCCTTATCCGATGGAAGCAATGCAACCGCCTCCTGATACTTCCGTTCAATCTCGTCTTCTCTGCCCAGTTCCTTTCCGTCTTTCATCCGGCTGAATGCCCTTTGCATCCGTTCCTGAATAACAAAATCCACAAATTCATTTAACGCTTCCTCTTTCATCATATATCCCTTTCTATCTCACACACCAGACGCTCATAATCCAGAAACCCCCGGATATACATTTCCCGGCTTATATAGGCTTCTACTGCGTGTCTTGCTGACACAATCCGGTCAATAATCGTCCAGAACTCATGTCCATATTGCTCGATGTATGGCTCCAATTCATCCATCGTTTTCTCGCATTCCCCTTCCAGTTCGATCAGCTCCGGGTCAATCCGTAAATATGCTTCCAGCCTGATTTCATTCCAGTCAAAGTAGCTTTCCACTAATTCTCTTTTCATAATCGTGTCCCTTTCTGCTCTATTCCTATGTAAAAGAGCGAATACATTCTTCTATAAATATAATTCCTGCAATAACCATTTCAACCGTACATGGCAGGAGATAAAACAGGAATCCAGCCAATACCATTTGTAGACATTCCCCAGAACTTTCCAGACCAAAGCCATAGCATAGCAATGCTGTCAGAAGAAAAAAACCTGCAATGCTCCGGAAGATAACTGCTGATATTCCTGCAAGGAACTCTGCGAACAGTCTTATTACTGTCAGCGCAATTATTACAGGAAGTAACATGATTTTCAAAATAAAACGTATGGCTTTCATCCTGTGTTTTCCTTCCTAAGCGGCATTTCTGTTCACACAATTCTGGTACTTTTCAAATACGGAATCTGTCACACCATTTTTGTAGATTTTCCGAATGTCCGTAATCTCTTCATCCTTTAAGAGTTTCAGCCATTCCAGAAGGTCTTTCCGGCTGTTAGCAAAATTACAGCACCGTCCATCAGCATATTCAATCCGATATCTCATAGCCACTCCCCCTTATACATAAATCAGTTCATTCAAAACAATCTCATCCACCCGGTTACGGATGTTATTGCAATGCCGTACCCATTCCATAGGGTTTTCTGCTTTCAATTCTTCTGTTACACCTTCTGCATCCTTCATCTGTGACTCAAGACGGTCAGCAAGCTCCCATGCCTGTTCATTCAGATCAGCGAGATAACTGTCCAGCTTTCCCGTCAGCAGCAGATAATTGTATCTGCCAGCTTTGTATTCTTTCATATATGCCTTTCGGAGCATCCCCCATCGTCCGATTTCCCGTTTTTCTTCAGTCAGTGTAAGATTAGGCAAATAATAGTCCCCTACTTTCACGTACTCGATTTTCATAAGAATATCCTTTCGTTATGTGCAATTTACAGGTTATCTACGTAGGATGTGCTGATTTTCCTGTTTTTTTGTTTCTCATAGAAGGCATTAAATGTTTGATTCCCTGGCTCTTTGCGCCAGATAGCGATAGGTAATCCTTTGAAGTTATCTCCGGATTTTCCCCCGCTCCACACC
>OGOI01001486.1_pt1 | contig 14136 bp, 12 predicted proteins | sample 1552631 | NCBI WGS metagenome assembly OGOI01 (sample SAMEA2580204, study PRJEB22360) | human gut metagenome | biome: human gut; feature: human-associated habitat; material: faeces | place: Denmark | collected 2008/2010 | reverse complement strand
TGTTCTGCACATGGAAACAGAATGCAGACGGCGACTCGGTGTTCTGGGGAGATTATTCTCCGAACTATGAATATGTCAAGGAAGCCTTTGCCGTGCGCTCCGGTCTCGTCAGCAAAGATCGTCTGTTCAGTGAGAATGAATCGGCATACCTTTGTCGCTGTGTGGACTTCACCAAAGGCAACTGCGAAACGCTGACCTATGAGCAGGAACGGCAGTTGGATAAGCTTCAAGAAAAGCTCACAGATGCATATCCCTCCCTCGAAGCCGAGCCGCCGACCTTTGAACAGGTGTCACCCCCGCAACAGAATATGTAATACTATCAATCGCCCTTCGGTTACACAAAAACCGGAGGGCTTTTTTTATTTCACAGCAAGGAGAGAAACAATGACTATATTTTCAGATAATCCACATGACAGACGCATGGAACGGCTGATGATGACCGTTCCGAATTTTGCACCGAGAGGCGTGGGCTTCCGTTTTACCGAAGCACAAATATTCATCACGGCAACCGCCGCCACACCCACGGAGATACTGACGGCCACCATGCGGCAGATACGATGCCCGCCCTTCCGAAAGAGATTCAACGAATATATAGAAAGCGAGGAAAAGCCCATGACATATATAAATGAAAAGCACCGGACAAGATTTACACTTGCCGCAAAGAATGTACACCGAGAGAATTACGCACTGCTTTCGGCGTTGTATCTGCTCACTGCCGACCAAAGGCTGTGGAGTTGCTGCAAGCACCATATAAATAACGGCTGTGTGTTTTTTGAGAACATTAAGCTCCATAATTGCACCGAACGAGCCTACACCTTCTACTGTGCGGCAAAGGACTTGACGCTCGGCACAAAACACATTACCGTGTCAGATCTGTCGGACGCCGACCTTGTGCCGCCCATGCTGTTCCGCACGATCTGCAATGCTATGGCGATCCGTCGATTCGGACTCACAGCCATAAGGGAGAAATGCCATGATTAAACTGAAAATCAAATACGGCAACAGTCAGACCGACATCCGTTTTCCCTGCACCGAAAAGGAAATGAATGCGGCACTCGGAAGAATCCATGCCGAGGATGTCACACCCCTTGAACTCTATGCAAGCGAGGTCGTATTCCCCGATGAACTCGGCTGCCTGCAAGACCGATTCGTTAACCTCGACGAAGTCAATTTCCTCGGAAAGCGAATGGACAGCTTTTTCGGGGATGAAGAATATCAGTTTTACGAAGCCATGAAGTTAGAGGGCTTTGACACCCTGCCCGATCTCATCAATTTGAGCTTTAATCTCAATCGATATCCGCTGATTCGGGATATCGGTGACATGGGCAAGATCGGCAGAGAGTATCTGCTGACAGTCAACGGCTGCGTGCCTGCCGACGATGCGGACGATCCGAAATATGCAGAGCTCGGACGGGAACTGATACAGTCCGGCAACGGCATATTTACCGAACACGGAATGCTGTTCGTTGATGAAAACACGCCGTTCCAACGGTCATATGACGGACAGACCTTCCCGCCGTATTTGTATGATCCGGGGGTGCTTTGCGTTGCCAAGGCCGAGTATGACGGCAAAACCGAATATCTGTATTTTCCCTGTGAGGAGGAAGCCATCGACAAGGCGTTTGCAAGGCTCGGCACAACAGCAGATGAGGTGAAAATTACGCTGGAGGACTTCAATACCGACAGCCCCGAATGGTTCGGGCGATTCCGTGAGATCGCCTCCGAGGAAGGCGTATACGAACTGAACCGGCTGACCGCCGCCGTTAATACGGCGGATATGGATCTGAAAAAGCTGTGGTCGGTGGCGGAATATGCCGAAGCCGAGGACGCCGAGCAGCTTACAAGGCTGGCAAGGAATATCGGGTGCTTTACTTTCATTGAGGGAGCAACAAGCTATGCCGAGGTGGGAAGATTTTTTACCGAAACCGAGGACAGATATATTCTTGATCTTGAAATGGAAGATTATTTCGACTATGAGGGATTCGGAGAATATATCTCGGATAAATTTTACGGCAAATTTGTTTGCGGCGGCTTCATCTACAACGACACCGATACAAGCCTGCTGGACATTTTATATCAGGACGAGCCTATGACGATGGGAGGAATGTAATATGATCACCGCTATTATCCGCAATAAAGAGAACACCCTTGTTCTCGAACTGCCTCACAGCATTTACGACATTTATGAAAAGCTACAGTCTATCGGCATTATGCAGCCGCCGAAACAGATCCCACTGACCGACAACGAGGACGAGGACATCGGCGTAAAACTGTTCAGTGAGAGCGACTTCGGTCGGCATCTGCTCCTCACACTGCAAGAGAAAAACACCATCGCCGATGCCAATATGCTGACGCTTGTTATTGGAGCGGCAAGCGAGGATATCAAAGAGGAACTTGAACAGAATGTCCTCTACGACCAGTACGATTCAATGGACGAGGTGATTTCCGCCGTCCGTCAGATGACGCAGGATGCCGGTCCCGTAAAGGCTGTGTTCTTCTGTCCTCTTGTCGGGAATATCGACGAGGGCGACGGAGATATAGTGTTCTCCGTTGTTGGTGCGGCGCTTGCGGATTTTACCCCGCTTCTGTTGCACCTGCTCATAGACAGCACGCTCGATGATCGCCTCATGGACGTCCTGGAACACCACCCAATTCTCACGGTCATTGTCGATTCGCTTCTTATTCTTGTAGGATTTGGAATAAGTTTTGAAATTGAGAATGTCACCACAGTATTCCTGCAGGGAGAGAATTTTGGTTATTGTGGAGCTGTTCCACTTGGTAGGCGGCTGCTGTTTGCCCTTGCCGGGACGTTTGATGCCCTTCGTGAGCCAGTAGGCCCGCGGGGTCAGGACATCGTCCTTTTCAAGCTGGGCGGCAATCTGCTCTGTTCCGAACCCCTCCAAAGTCATGCTGTAAACGCGGCGCACAACCTGGGCTGCCTCGTCATCCACGATCCAATGCTTCGGATCGTTCGGGTCCTTGATGTAACCGTAGGGCGGCTGGCCCATCGGCTCACCGGCATTGCCCTTGATCTTATTGCTGATGCGCCGCTTTTTGCTGATATCACGGGCGTACCACTCGTTGAACAGGTTGCGGATCGGAGCAAGCTCATTTTCACCCTCTGCCGTGTCGATGTTATCCGAAACGGCCACCAGACGGATATCATGGTCCGGGAAAAATTCCTCTGTCAAACGTCCGACCTCAATGTAGTTGCGCCCCAGGCGCGAGAGGTCTTTGACAAAGACAGCGGCGGCTTTTCCCTGTTCCAACTGGCGGATCATTTCCACGAAGCCGGGGCGATCCATCGTCACGCCGGAAATACCGTCATCCAGGAAATGGACCAGATTTGTGTAGCCCTTTTCCTTTGCGACTTTGGCAAGCAACTTCTTTTGAGACGAGATTTGTCAAGGGTGGATTCACCATAAATTATTGAACGCATCCTGTACTATACATTTGCATAGCACAGGATGCGCTCATAGGTTATAAGATTCTTGACCTGTCCTTCCACGCAGCGAGGTAAGCAAAGCTGGGCCAGAAACCGTCCCGGCGGAGAAGCACTTTGGAAAGGCGCTCTCTTTCGGCGCAGTCAGGATGCAAAAGCAAGCCGTACAATGTAATGCCATATTCCAGATCGTCTTCTTCCCTCTCCAGCATTTCCAGCGCCGCTGCAAGCGGCGTTGTACCGCTCCAGACCTGCATGGACTTTTCGTAAGCAGTATGATGCCCCACCGCCATATCCGGGTGATAGTACTTCAGAAGTGTCGGCGCTTTCTCTGTCCGGGCAGCGCTCAGCGTGTGCCAGTAAAGAACCGCAATCCCCATTTCGTCATCGCATAAAGGCATACAGTCCTCAAAAGTTCCCATTGCCTGTTCGTACCGCCCGGCATAATACTGGGCAAGGCCGATCCGATAGAGGCAGTCCAGCCTTTCCGCTCCCAAGGACATGCTTTTTTCAAAATCAGCGATGGCGGGATTGCTTTGCAGTGTCGTCAGATACCGTCCCGCCCGCAGTCGGAGCAAGGGCAGATTTTCTGGCTCCAATTTTAGGCCCTCCGTATAGGCATCAATGGCCTCCCGGTAACGAAGCTGCCGGGAAAAAGCCTTCCCCAAAGCCAGAAATTTTTCTATGGAGTCCGGCAGAGCCTTTGCCTGTGTGACCGCCTGGGAATCGGGAATACCGGCGGGAAGATTGAGAATCTGACTTTCTATTCCGGCGTGCAGAGCATCAAACGGGTATTCCATCACAACCCCCTTGTATAGGGACGATAGCAGGCAGAGCAGACGATTTCCCCGTTTTGAAGGTGGGCAAAGCTCTCGGCAAATCGTTCTCCGCACAGGGAGCAGGTAACGGTCTTGAAGATCCGGGCCGCCTCCGGTACCGGTGCCGGGGCATCCTTCGTGTCAAACATCTGGTGAAAATCCCCATCCATGAGCCACGCCAGCCGCTCCTCCTTGGTCTTGTCCGGTGTTGGGCGCAAGACAAGCCGGAAAGACTTTCCGTCCGAACGCCGATAAAAGGAGAAAGCATTCTTTCCCTGTAAATTAAAAATCAGATTGCCCTTTCCGACGGTACAGGACATCAGTGCCTGGATAGCGTCCACGCCGCAGGCGTCGGTCTCGGCAATGCACACGATCTCCTCGTCCTGGGATGTCCGGTCGCTCCCGAACAGTTCCCACGCATACAGGACGGCGCGGAAACCGACCGCAAGACCGCCGCAGCCGTGACCGTGAAACGCAACGCATTTTTGCCACAGAGATTCCAGTTCCTTTTGCATCGTATGACCTCCTATTTTTCCTGAATGGCAGCCTGTCGGTGTTCAAAATACAGGCTGATGAGATAGAATGACAGCGAGAGCAGCATGATGCACACACCCGGCGAGAGAAGATAGGCATAGGCCTGGCGAAGAAAGGCACCTCGTTTATAGGCAAAGTTGATCATGGTGCCCCAGGTGGGATGATACAGATCCCCAAAGCCCAAAAAGCTCAGGGTAGACTCCATCATAATGCAGCCGTTGACACCCAGAAGAAACCGGGAAAGCAATACATCATACAGGTTTGGAAGAATATGGCGGAGAATGATATGTCTCCGGCTGTATCCCTGAATCACGCAGTTTTCAATAAAAGGCTGTGCGTTCAGGTGAATGACCTTGGCGCGGACATTCCGGGCCGTCCCTACCCAGCTGAATGCAGCAATCAGCAGAATCAGGTTCCGGCTGGAGCTTCCCAGAAAGGTCGCCAGCACGATCATGGTCACCAGCTTCGGAAGCAGCACGAAAACATTGATAATGCCATTGGACAGGCCGCCCAAAAGGCCTTTCCCGGCAGCCAGCGTACCAATCACACTTCCCAGAAGCAGAGTCAGAGTGCTGCTGGATACGCCCACCAGCAGCGTCTGCCGGGTTCCGTAGATCAGTTCCGTAAAGATGTCATACCCCAGCGCATTGGTGCCAAGTAGATGTTCCGCAGACGGTATAAGCCACGGACCGAACGTTTCCTTCTGCCCGTAAGCTGTAAACGCAGTAGGAAACAATGCAGCGGTCAGAAAAAGAATCAAAATCACAATTCCAAGAAAAAGTGGAAGATGCTGCTTCAAACCGGACCACCTCCGAAGCGTACCTTGGGGTCAATAAGGATGCAGATCACATCGCTCACAACAATGGAGATGGTCATGACGGCTGTTGTCACAAAGAGAATTCCTTGCATCAGCGGATAATCCAGCGTGTACACAGCGTCAGAGAGCAGGCTCCCCATGCCGCCAATGGAAAAGATGTTTTCCACCACCAAAGAGCCGCCGATACAGGTACTGACGCTCATGCCCACCATGGTGATGAAGGGTTGGGCGATGTTTTTCAGAATATACCCGAATTTGATCTTGTGATCGGACAACCCCCGTTCCTTCGCGTAAAGCACATACTTCTCCTCCGTCACCTGACTGACGGTATTGCGCATCAGCAGATAACGGGATGGGGCGGCGGCAATGGTCAGAGTAAGCACAGGAAGGATCAGGTGGTGTATCCGATCCAACAGATATGCGGCAGTTCCGGGAGCAACGCCAGCGCTGTTCAACCCGGTATAGGGAAACCACCGCTGCCGGAAACAGAACAGGATCATCAGCACCAATGCGATCAGAAACGTAGGCATAGTATTGATCACGATTTGAAATGTCGTTGACAGTTTATCTAAGACGCTGCCCTTTTTGTAACCGCAGTGCAGTCCCCAAAAAAGCCCCAGCGCCGTGCTGAGCAGCACGGCGGGCAGCGTAATCTGCAAGGTGTATCCCAGCCGCTGCCCAATGAGGGCAGAAACGGTGGTTTCTTTCTTGTAGGAGTAGCCAAGTGTTCCGTCAAAAAGCGAGCGCAGATAGTGCCCAAACTGCGCGAATACCGGCTCGTCCAGATGGAGGGCCTGCCGGTAGTAAGCTACCTGCGCAGGGGTCATATCCTCCTCGGAAAAGCCGGTGAGATAGGCGATAGGATTCCCCGGTAAAAGCCGGGGTAGAAAAAAGTTCAGAACAATAACGATCAGGAAGCACACCAGTGCAAGGATCAGATTCTTTCGATACTTTTTCACCGGTGTGCCTCCTGCGTTAAAATGATTATTTCTTGGTGATGCTGAACCAGTTGTTGACGTTGTTCAGCCCGAACACAGCGTCAACGGTCACGTTGTCCAGCGCAGAGGAATAGGCCAGCATCATGTTGTCCCAGTACAGAGCAATCAGCGGCATATGGGCCGCGTAGTAGTCCTGGAGCTTTGCTGCGCCCGCGTAGTATTCTTCAATGGTCTTGGCAGACTTCATCTCGCTGAGGATCGCGGCAAACTCCTCGTCAAATACCTGGCAGCCGCCCTGTACGGCGTGGCTGCCGTCCACATAGATGGAACCAAGGCCGTTCCCCATACCCATACCGGCAGCGGTGTAGCCATAGATGGCCGCCTCCATGGTGATATTGTTCTCAGAGAATTTATTGCTGGTCTTGGCGTTGTAGGCATCTTTGTCCACCGTATCCAGATTTACCTGAATACCAAAGGACTCCAACTGGGTCTTGACCATTTCCGCGTAGCCCACATGGGTCTCCTTTGCGGCGTTAACCGTCAGTGTGAAAGCGGCGACCTGACCATCTGCGTTCACATAGAAGCCATCGGCGTTCTTTTCGGCATAACCGGCCGCTTTCATGTATGCATCTGCTTTGGACGCATCAGTAGTCAGCTTTTCGGTTTCCTTATAACCAACTGTGGTGGCGGGTACAAAGCCCCGGTTGGGGATCTCTGCATAGGCGCTGCCGAAATACGTCTTGAAGGCATCATAGTCCAGCGCGTAGGAAACCGCCTGACGCAGATCCTCGTTGGAGAACAAACCCTTCGCGTTGTTGAATGCCAGCACGGCGGGCGCGTTTGCTGCGGCCACATTGATCAAAGAGACGTTGGCATCACCGGCCAGCACATCCTGATACGTTCCTGCCACACCGGCGGAGTAGGCCCAGACCATGTCGATATCGCCCTGCTGGAGCGCCAGATACATGGTATCCTCGTTGCCAAAAAGCTGATAGACGATTTTTTCCACATTGGGCCGCTGGGGATACTTTTCGTTCACAACGAATGTGATGGTGCCCGCTTCCTTATTGAAGGACTCCAGCACATAAGGGCCGCAGGTGATCCGAGCTTCCTCGTCGGTGACGGTGTCCTTGCCCTCATAAACATGCTTGGGCATCACGCGGAAGGACGTCATATTGCTCAGTTCACGGACGTTGGGAGACGTCAACGTCAGAGAAATGCTCATCTTATCGTCGGAGATAGTGTAGCCGGTGTACTTGGCTTCTGTGATTTTTCCATCTTCGTCAGTCTGCGGCTCAAAGTTGGCACTTCCGTTGGCCTGATCGTACTGGAGCGTAAAAAGGATGTCCTCGGCGGTAACGCTCTCGCCGTCGGACCACGTCATGCCGTCCTGAATGGTATATGTCCAGGTAGTGGCATCCTCGGTAGCGTAGGTTGCCAACAGCGGATGGTATTCGCCCTTAGTATCCTGATAGACCAGAGGCAATTCGGATACACCGCTGGCCAGCATATCAAAATTGTATTCGCCAAAGGTTGCCGTTTCAATGGCAGCAGTCGTGCCGACCGTAATACTCTCGATCTTGGCAGACGGTTCATCTGTCGTGTCCGGCTGCTTACCGCAGGCTGCTATGGTAAACACCATCAGCATAGCCAGCAGCAGGGCTATGACTTTTTTCATCATTGGTTTTTCTCCTTCTGTCGTGAGTTTTTATTGTCAAATACATAGATTTGATCGCAAAGTAATTTTACCAGAGCCTCATCATGGCTGATAAGCAGGATACTGCCCCCGCTTTCCCGCATCTGCCGCCGTACCATCCCCAGCACATTGGCCTGTGTGGATACGTCCAGCATTGAGGTGGCTTCATCTAAAATCAGCAGTTTTGGCTGGAATAACAGACACCGGGCGATAGCGACTCTCTGTGCCTCGCCGCCGGAGATCTGGTGTGGCAGGTGGGCAAGGATCTGAGGTGTAAGGCCGACCTTGTCCAGCATTTCTTTTGTTAATGACAACTCCTCACCTTTAGGACTGAAACGGTGATAGCGTATCAGTTCTATGAAACCGGCCCCGATCTTCTGAGCGGGGTCTAATGTGGCGTAAGGCTGCTGGTAAACCATTTGAATGTGGATACCAAGTCTGCGGTCATACGGCTGGTCTGCTGAAACAAGTATCTGATCATCCAGCGTGATTGCGCCCGCATCCGGTGGACAGATGCCGCAAAGCACTTTGGCAAGCGTGGATTTACCGATCCCGCTCTTTCCGAAGACACCGAATATCTGACCGTCTGGAATATCAAAAGAAACATCCTGAAGAACGGGATTTCCGTTGAATGCTTTATCAACATGTTGAATGGAGATCATTCCGCGCAGCACCACCATTCTCGACCATTGTTTTTTCTCGGTGGCATCTCGGTGCGGCACCGCTCCCTTGCCGAAGGACAGCGGCGGTAGAACGGGCAAAAGCCTGTTCCTGTTCGCAAGGCGGGTGTCTCCCGCATACCGTTCTCTACCAACGCACCCAGCAGCGCTTTGGTATAGGGATGATAAGGAGCGGTAAGCACCTCAGATGAAATGCCTGTTTCCAACATTCTCCCGCCGCACAGAACAAGAATACGGTCACAGGTCGCTGCAACGGAAATGTCGTGGGTGATGATTAGCTTGGCCGCATCCGGAAAAAGTTCATTCAAAAGAGACATCGTCTGCTGTTTGCTATCCTGATCCAAGCCGTTGGTAGGCTCATCCGCGATCAGCAGCTTTGCCCTGGAGCAAAGTGCCAGAGCGATGGTCACCCGCTGGGCCATACCGCCGGACAGTTGGAAGGGATACTGTTCCAGAATGGCTTCGGGCTGTGTAAACCCTACCTGTGCCAGTTTTTCACAGGCAAAGGCATATCGCTGAGGAGACCTAACGTCCAGTTTCTCAATGCTGTCAAACATCTGTCGGCGGATGCTTCTGGACGGGTCAAGAAACTCATGCCCGTTCTGCGGGATGTATACGATCTCCCGTCCCAGCATGGGCCGGAGTTTTTTCCCCTTCGGCAAAGTGTTTCCGCAAAATGCTATTTCACCGGAAACCAGTTTCACATTTCCGGGCAGCACCCCCATCACGGACTGGGCGATCAACGTCTTGCCGGATCCGGTCTCACCAATGAGGGTCAGGCTTTCCCCGCAGGAAATATGGAGAGAAACCCCGTGGACCAGTTCTTTTTCCGTGCGATCCAGCTTTGCGGCGATTACGCCGCCGGTATACTGTAAAATAGGTGTGTCCAAAGGCCCCTCCCAAATGGCATTGCTTTGCATTCCTGCCCTACACAAAGACGCAGCGTTTTCTTCCCCAAGAAGCGCTGCACCCTTGCGTTGGGTCCGGGCGGAAATGCGCGTATGAACCGATGAGCATACTATAACAGATGAGATGCTCTGGCGGAAGCCTCCCCGGGGGATGTTTTTTCATCTTTTATCGCTCAAAGTCGTTCTTTTTCCATACGCTGCGCAGTGATCTTTTCTGCTGTGCTGCCTGCCGCTGCATAACCATCTGCCGTACCTGCCGTTCTTCTGCCGTCTTTTCCTGTGCAGGGCGGAGGACCTGCCGTGCCGCATATAGCTCCACCGGGTCAAGCTCCGCAGCCTGCGCTTTCAGCTCTGCGTATTCACTCAAAGCCTTATCCATCTCGGCAGAGTATTTTTGCTCCTGTGCCTCCAGCTTTTTCAGACCGGCCTCCATGGTGGCAATATCCTTGCGGAACGCCTCTGCGTCTGCATCCTCCGCATACTCAAATTTTTGCAAAAGAAGAGACTTTTCGGAACGCAGTTCCTCTAAATCTTCTGTCAGCTCGGTAATGCGGACAGCCAGCGCCTTGTGGCGTTTCACATGATATATTAGCAATTCCTTTTTCTCGGCAACCAGTGTTTTGCGCTCCTTGCTCTTTTCCTTGATCTGCTGTACCAGACCGGTATACCGTTCCAGTTCCGGGCTGACAGACTTAATATACTTTCTCATGCTGCGCTTGCCCTTTGCGATATGGTTAAGCTGATACCGGAAAATTATCATATTTTCACGCAGCTTTTCCGTTGCTTCTGCAAGAGCAGGAATAGTATTTTTCACCGCATCCATCAGCTTGCGCACAGCGGCTTTCAACTCCCGCAGCAGCGCATTGTCTGCCTTGATTTGCCGGTTCAGTTCGCAGCGGTCAGAGATGATTCCCTTGCGCTCCAATGCCTGCGCTGCCACGCCCTCATGGATGGTAGGAATCTCGTCAATACCCCGTGCGGCGTTGCTGCGATAGTCAATGCGCTCCACCCGTCCGGCGCGCTCCAGATAGAGATTGCTCACATCCGCCCATGCTGCCCGCCATACGGCAAGCTGCTCCTCGCTGTTCCAACGTTCGGAGATGGGATTCTGCCTGCCGTAGCGGGTGCTTTTGGGATGCTTGTCAGCCCGGACAAGCCCCTGCGCCTCGGCCTCGGAAGGAACCATATACACCTTCTTTTTGCCAACCTTGTAAGGGTACTGTTTCTCCCAGCCATCGTTCTGCGCCGACTTGAACTCGGCGGCGGTGAAGCCTTTTTCCTCGCCGTTTCTGACGCAGAGGTATTCCTTCTCGGTCTTGTACTGCCACTTGCCCTGCTCGTCCAGTGGACGCACCGTCAGCAGAATGTGGGCATGAGGATTGTGACCATCGGTGTCATGGATGGCAGCATCGGCACACATTCCGTCTGATACGAACTGCTCTTGGATGAACTCTTGCAGCAGCTCGATCTGTTCCTCACGGTTCAACTCTATGGGCAGGGCAACCACAAACTCCCGCGCCAATCGGCTGTCCTTGGCTGTCTCCACTTTCTCTACGTCGTTCCATAGTTTTTCACGATCCTGCCATTCCTGCGGGGCGTATTCCGGCAGGAAAACCTTCTGCCAGACAAGCCCCTGCTTTTTCGTGTAGTCATGCTGTATCCCGTCGTAATCGTTGTAGAGGCGGGAACAGCTCAGATAGGCGGAGGCTGCCACAGCAGAGCGTCCTGCGCCCCGGCTGACCACCTTCGCTTCCAGATGATAAATCGACATATCATCTGCCATTTGCAAACCTCCTTTTGTGGCATGAAAAAAAGCCAGTCCGCAGACTGGCCGGGTGAAAGTAACCTCCCTTCATGGTTTTATATATGAAAACGCCGCCCGTAGTCCCGTTTGGCGGTATTACATTCAAATAAATTCGACATTTAGTCTCACATTGTATATACACATTGGCACCTGTATGATATAATTTAAATATTCTAATCATTATCACTTAGGGGGTGTACCTGTGGCTCTTAATGCAGAGCAGAGAAAAATCAGTACGATATTATCTGGCGACTGGCAATATACCATCCCGCGCTATCAACGCAAGTATGTTTGGGAAGAAAAACAATGGCGCGAATTGTTGGATGATCTTAAATACTGTTTAGAGAATGAAAATATTTCTTCAGTCCAAGATTGGACACATTCCCTTGGGAGTTTTGTTTTTGAAAAGAACCAAAAGGATAATAAATTGGTTGTAATTGATGGTCAACAACGCCTTACAACCATTATCATCATGCTTTGCGCTATTTGTGTTCTTTTTAATGAAGCTGGTGAACAGGATCGATTTAACGGCGTAACAAAGTACATCCTTGGAACCGATGATTTAGGAAAGCCTTATAGCCGAGTTGGAAATGCAGACCTTTCCAATTTTCAACTTCTTGTAGATGAGGCTACCTCATACAATTCCTTGCAATCCAAAAGCAGTCTTTTTTCAGGCACATACCTTGTTTCTACCCCTAAAGATAACTTGAATATTAAACAGTGTTTTAACTTCTTTTATACACAATTCTCTGAAATGATTGACTCCGCAGAACAACGAATTATTGAGTTATCACGGATTAAAGACAAAATATTAGCCCTTGATGTAATTGAGATATTAGCCACCAATCAGCAAGAAAGCTATAATATTTTTGAAATTCTTAATGCCCGAGGTGTTGATCTGCAACAGCATGAACTGATAAAAACTATATCTTAAAATATGTTCAACCGCGTTCGGACATCGATAGGGCAAAAATCCAGTGGGATAAGTTAGAGGATCTGTTATTTGTTGATAAACGCCCAGTTATAACAACTTTCTTCAACCATTATGTCACGCATCGCTATGAAAAGCCAACGAAAGATAATTCAGAGTTTAGAATTATTAAAGCAAAGTGCAGCAAGAATGAAATGAGCGAATTACTGGAGGATCTGATTCAAAAGGCCAAAATTTACAGATGGTTTTATCTTCCTGGCGAATGCAATAATGCTGTAATAAGACAAGCGCTGCAATTCTTTAAGGACAACAATCATCGCCAATTCAGGCCGATCTTTTTGTCAGTCATTTCCGCACTTAACCAAGAAAAAATTGATATTACAATGGCCGAGAAGTTCTTTTTGTTTTTGCAAAACTTCTACTTTGCTTACGGGATAATTTGTGGCGGCAAATCAAACGCACTGGATGATACTGTAACTGACTATGCAAAGAAAATAGAAACCGAGGATGCAAAAGCCGGAATTATAGATTTTATCAAAAAACTTAGGACATATTACCCGCCATATTCACAATTCTTGACTGCATTTAAGCTTGTCGGGTATTCTCAAAAGGTAAAGTCATACAAAACCCCGGCCAAGAAGCATGATGTACAGTATATCTTACGAGCACTTGAAAACTACTGGCAAGCCAAAAACAATGAACTCAGTGTGCAAACATTTACCATTGAGCACATTGGGTGTGATAACGGCGAAGAAAGCCATTGTAGAATAGGGAATCTTCTTCCTCTGGCAGCGGGAGTAAATAATAGTATTGGCGATGATTTGTTTGTTGATAAGATTTCACAGTATAAAAAATCCAATTTTGTTTCTGTAAAAAAATTTGTAGAACGATATGGATCAAAGACAGAATGGACAGAACAGGATATAGATGCCCGAGCAACACATATGGCTGAACTCGCATATAACATAATTTGGTCAATTCTTGGTATTTTTTCAGAAGTTGATTGATTTCTCTTTTACATAGAAAGGTCGATGCCCAAGTGTGAATTTGGACATCGACCTCTATAATAGATAAACCTCTTGCTTGCTGCGCTAAAACCATTGATATGACTGGATTTTTCCAAATCCTATAATTACACTCCGACCATGCAGAGTGTCCTTACGGGATCTGAGTATCCTGTAATGGACACTCTGCTTTTTTATTTCCCACAAAGTTCATATAGCAGCCTGTTCCGGGGCGTAGCTGAGTGCTGCGCCTTTTCTTGTTTCCATGATCATGTCGGCTGACCGGATTTTCCGGCGGTCCGATCTGCAAGCCGGGGGTGAAAACAGGCCGTACCCCGCAGCGCACAATCAGCGGCTGCGGGGTACGGGTGTGATGATTACTTTTTCTCCTGCTCCCTGCGGTCCTGCTCCTCCAGCTGGCGCTTGGTGCGGCGCAGATCGTAGACCTGCAGCGCCGCCGACAGCAGCGCTGCTGCGAACAGAATATAGTACACCGCCTGGTGCAGGTAAATGCCTGCCATCAGGAACAGTACGGCCAGCGCCGCCAGAATGACGGTGATATCC
>OGOI01001479.1_pt1 | contig 14183 bp, 9 predicted proteins | sample 1552631 | NCBI WGS metagenome assembly OGOI01 (sample SAMEA2580204, study PRJEB22360) | human gut metagenome | biome: human gut; feature: human-associated habitat; material: faeces | place: Denmark | collected 2008/2010 | reverse complement strand
GTGTCGGCGGACAGCCAGTCGTTGGGGGTCCGGGGCTTGTCGCCGAAGGCCTTGTTATATGCGCCGAAGGCCATATTGGTCACCAGCTTGCTGGCGGCGTCCGGCCCCTTGATTCTGGCAATAGCGCCCGCCAGCAGCAGGCCGCCCCGGATGGTCATCTCCGGCTGCCAGCCGGTGCCCATGATAATGGCCGCGTCCACGGTGCCGGGATAGCGGATCAGATACGTCCGGGACAGAAACGACCCCATGCTGTGGCCCATCAGCAGGATGGGCAGCCGGGGATACTGCTCCCGCAGCCGCTGGTGCGGCAGATGGATATCGTCCACCACCGTCTCCCAGGTGGCCCCGTCGCCGAAATACACCGGCACGGCCCCCTCCGGCAGGGACTTGCCGTGGCCCAGATGGTCATGGCCCGCCACAAGGATGCCCTGCTCATTGAGATACCGGGCGAAGCCGTCGTATCGCAGAATGTGCTCCGCCACGCCGTGGGCGATCTGTAAAACGGCAATGGGCTCCCGGTCCGCCGGGGCCCACTGGGCTCCATGGAGCCGGGTGTGCCCGTCGCTGGAAAGAAAGGTAAATTCCTGGAAATCGGTCATGGTAATTCCGTCCTTCCTGTGCTATAATCATCTATATTATCATACTCTGATACAAAAAGAAAGAGGAGACTTCTATGGGAACGTACATTCTGGCGCTGGACCAGGGAACCACCAGCTCCCGGGCCATCGTGTTCGACCGCCTGGGCGACATTGTGTCCAAGGCCCAGTATCCCTTCCGCCAGCTTTATCCCCAGGCCGGCTGGGTGGAGCATGACCCCATGGAGATCTGGGAGACGGAGCGCAGGGCGGCGGCCCAGGCGGCGGAGGGCCTGGAGGCGGACATTGCCGGCATCGGCGTCACCAACCAGCGGGAGACCACCATCCTGTGGGAAAAGGCCACCGGCCGCCCCATCTACAATGCCATCGTCTGGCAGTGCCGCCGCACGGCACCGCTGGTGGATGAACTGCTGCAGCAGCCCGGCATGGCAGACTACATCCGGGAGAATACCGGCCTGATGCCTGATGCCTATTTCTCCGCAACGAAGATCAAGTGGATCCTGGACAATGTGCCCGGTGCGCGGGAGCGGGCCGAGGCAGGGGAGATCCTGTTCGGCACTGTGGACACATGGCTGGTCTGGAAGCTGACCGGCGGCAGAGTGCATGTCACCGACCGCACCAACGCCAGCCGCACCATGCTGTATAACATCCGCACGCTGGACTGGGACGACACCCTGCTCAAAGCGCTGGATATCCCGCGCTGCATCCTGCCCCGCGTGACGGATTCCAGCGAGGTCTACGGCACCACCGACCTGTGCGGTGTGCAGATCCCGGTGGCCGGCATTGCCGGTGACCAGCAGGCTGCGCTGTTCGGACAGAGCTGCTTTGGCAAGGGGGAGGCCAAGAACACCTACGGCACCGGTTGCTTTTTGCTGATGAACACCGGCGACACCATCTGCCGCAGCCGGAACGGCCTGATCTCTACCATCGCCATCAGCCTGAACGGTAAGGTGGAGTACGCGCTGGAGGGCAGCGTCTTTGTGGGCGGTGCCGTCATCCAGTGGGTGCGCGACGGCCTGCGCATGATCCAGGAGAGCCGCGATGCGGAATACTACGCCCAGAAGGTGCCGGATAACGGCGGCATTTACATTGTGCCGGCCTTTACTGGTCTGGGTGCACCGTACTGGGATATGTACGCCCGCGGTGCCATTGTGGGCATCACCCGCGGTACCACCCAGAACCACATCATCCGCGCGGCAGAGGAGTCCATTGCCTACCAGAGCGCAGACCTCGTGGCTGCTATGGAAAAGGACACCGGCGTGCCCATCACCTCGCTGAAGGTGGACGGCGGCGCCTCCCGTGACCAGTTCCTGATGCAGTTCCAGGCCGATATCCTGAACAAGACCGTGCTGCGCCCGGCCATCCGGGAGACGACCGCTCTGGGCGCTGCCTATCTGGCGGGCCTTGCCACCGGTGTGTGGAAGGATCGGGACGAGATCCGCAGCCTGTGGCACTGCAATATGACCTTTGCCCCGCAGATGGACGAGGCTGAGCGCACCCGTCTGCTCTCCGGCTGGCACAAGGCTGTGGGCCGCAGCTGCGACTGGGCAGAGCATTGATAGTTTTCGCCCGACTTTATAGTTCGCGCACAAAATATTTTTTAATTGTTTATTTTCTATTGACATTTTGTCACAAAACGCTATACTAGAAGCATCCCAAGAGAAGTGAGATGGGGATGCACTGTATCGTCCAGATGCAGTGTGTCCCCATTTTTATTACGGAAAAATCAGATTCAAAAAGGAGGTCCCAAGCATGTCGCATCAAAAAGGTAGGTTGAAAAACAGCAAATTCTGGTTGTGCCTGTCACTGATTCTTTGCCTTGTAAGTGCCATCGTAGCGTCCGCTGTACAAACTTCTGGTGGGATCAGGATCAAGGAAATGAGCTGGGAAAGTCCCTCTGGACACCAGCTGGCCGCATACCTTTACATTCCACAGAATGCAACCAAAGACACACCAGCGCCGGGTGTTGTTACAATCGAAGGATGGTATAACAACAAAGAAATGCAGGACTTGTATAGTATTGAGCTGGCTCGCCGGGGATATGTGGTGCTGGCACTTGATCTGCACAGTCATGGCGACTCGGAAAGCCTGTCGATTGCAGAACTTTACGATGGTGCTGTGGGTGTCGATGGTGCAGTTCAGCTTATTGCAAGCCTTCCGTACGTTGACACAGCTCGTATTGGCGTTACAGGCCATTCCAGCGGCGGTACAGCTGCTAATATGGCGGTAGAGATCGATAATTCCCGGGAAACTCCTTTGATTGCTGCCGTTCTGCAGCAGGCTGGTGACTGGCAGGATGACACCGGCGGTGATCATAGCGGAGATTACGGCTCACGCAGTGTAGGCATTATTGCCAGTACCCATGATGACTTTTACTTTGGAACTTATGATGACGCTGGAAATATGCTGACCAATCCGGCAGCCTTCATGGAAACAGATGGTGCTAAAAAATTCCTGAATTTTAATGAGGACGGCTTTGCCGGTATCGCAGAAGGCGGCAAATATTACACGCGCGATTTTGATGGAAAGACCGCTTATCGCGTGATTTATCGGCCGAACATGATCCATCCTCTCGTTGCTTTTTCTACTACTTGTGTCGGCTATGCCGTTGATTTTTTTGATACAACGCTCGGCACTCCAAAGCCCCTGCCTGCCAGCGATCAGATCTGGCCCATTAAAGCGGTGTTCAACAGCCTCGGCGTGATCGGTCTTTTGATCTTCATGGTCAGTTTCACGCTGGTTCTGCTTGATACTCCCGTATTTTCCGCTCTCCGCAGTGGTGAAATTGTACAGCCAGCCCCAGTGCAGGACAGCGGAGCCAAGGCATGGTACTGGGTTCTGCTGATTATCGGTGCAGTTTTTTCCGGTTCAAGCTTTTTGTTCTGCATGAATACCGTTTACTCAAAGACAACAAACTTCTTTGTGCAGACCGGCCCCCTGACGATCGGTACATGGGCTGCTCTTTGCGGCGTCTTTGCAATATTCTGCTCTGCTGTTTTTTACGGTGCTTATGGAAAAAAACACGGTTGGAGTGCTCGAAGAGCGGGTCTGTATTTGAATCTGGAGCAGCTGTGGAAGACCATTGCCCTCGCTGTTATCGTGATCGTTGTTTCGTTCGGCCTTGTTTTTGCAGCACACTATTTCTTCCAAGTTGATTATCGGATGTATGTCGTTGCGTTCAAAACCTTCGGCGCTGATAAAGTGCTGATCGCACTTCGCTATCTGCCATTCTTCCTGCTGTTCTACGTTATGAACTCGATCTCGGCAAATTGCTTCAACTACAACACCATTGGCGGAAAAAATGGCAACATCTTGATTTTTGCATTCTTTAATGCGCTTGGTGCTATTTTTGTGGTTGCAAGTCAATATATCTACTTCTATGCAACGGGTTATCAGCTTTATGGTTTGACCGAAGGCCAGCGCATTGGTCCCATTTGGCTGTTCCCCTGTATGGTTCTTCTGTTTGTCACGCCCATCATGTCCCGCATCATCTACAAACGCACCCGCAATCCGTACATTGCAGGTCTGATAAATGCAATGTTTATTGTAATGATCAGCTGTTCCAATACTACTACCATTCTGGGCGGCGGTGAGCTGATTGCAACCACATTCTGATAAAACCTAGATTTTACATTACAGCCGCCGTGTAACTTATTTACATGGCGGCTTTTTTGTAGAATAATATAAATCAAGTAATTGATAAAAAAGGAGTCTTACCCAATGCATCCTCTTGCTGAAACCCTGCTGGACGAACCGGTGATCGCCGCCGTGAAAACGGACGAAGCCCTGACTGCTGCGCTGGCCTCGCCCTGCAGTACTATTTTTCTGCTGGCAAGCACCCTGCTCACCGTAGACGGTCTGGTGCACCGCATACATGATGCCGGAAAACTGGCCGTGGTTCACATCGACCTTGTGGACGGCCTTTCGTCGCGGGAGATCGCGGTGGACTCCCTCAACGCCCTGTGCCACCCGGACGGCATCATCTCCACCCGCCCGACCCTGCGCCGGGCGCGCCACCGCGGCCTGCTGACCGTCCAGCGGGCATTCATCCTGGATTCCCTCTCGCTGACCAGCCTGTCCGGCCAGCTGGAGCAGGGCAAGCCGGATTTTGTCGAGATCCTTCCCGGCATCATGCCCCGGGTCATCGCCGAGATCAGCGCCCGCACACAGGTGCCTGTCATTGCAGGCGGCCTGCTGCGGGACAAAGCCGATGTCATGGCCGCCATGCGCGCAGGTGCCGCCGCAGTTTCCACCTCTGCGCCCTCCCTGTGGGATATCTGAGCCAGAACAAGATCCCAGCTGAAGTACGAAAAGCATAATAGTATCCTGGTGTTTTATTGGATATGCCCGCCCACCGATGGAGCCGGATCTCCACGGTGAGCGGGCATTTTTCGTTTTCATTCGATTCGAGTGAATCTATTCAGCCTGCGGATTTTCCAATCCTACGACCTCGCGCGGCCCATTCTTTACGCCAAAAATCAGGTGTCCGCCCTCGGTATTGGCAAATGCCGACACGGATTTCAGCCAGCTGCGCGGCTTTTTCTCTTCAAGACGTTCCTTGTAATCAACATAAGAGGCTTCAATGTAATGGTCGAGGGGGAAAGGCATGGTATCACCTGCAATTCAGTTCAATATCGTTCAAGCGTATTATACCGGTTTTTATCAGTACATTCCACTACTTTATGCAGTCACATGGGTGGCATTCTCTTTCACCGAATTGATCGTATCCATCAGTTCACTCCCTGTTTTGCCATCAAACAGGCGGGTAAACAGGATGGGTTGGTCAAAGGGTGGTTTCATCAGAACCGCTTTGCTTTCCACATAACCGTTCTGCTCGATGTAATGAATGACCTTCTGCACGAACGCGATCTGCTTTGCATTCAGCGATTCGTCGTTGATGAACTTGGAAAATGCCTGCATGGCAGCATCGTGGTCCAGCTTTGCCACTTTACGCACCAGCAGACCAAAGGGTGTATCCCGAAACTCCCGTGCATAGTCCTCTTTGCTGCCCAGCTCACAGGTAAAGATATGTTCCAGCTCGGTATAGTCGCCCCGGGAAAGCGGAATGTTCTGGGTCAGCTTGTGGATGGCCAGCGTATCGCTGCGGTGCTCCATGATGTAGCGGTTCACACGTTCCCGGTACTCGCCGAAATCGTAGCCGGAATCCAGCGCTTTGCCCTCGGTCTGTTCCAGTACCGGGTCGGCAAGGGCCGTGTAGACAGGCTTTTGCCCCTCGCCGCCCTCCACCAGAAACTTGATAAGTTCCCGCAGTTCCTGCCGCATTTCCTCAAAGCGGAGAAGGTCATGCGAGGTCAAAAATTCGTCTGTCTGCACCTCCCGGATGAGGGGCAGCTTCGCCTGCACCTGTGGGATGGTAGCTTTCCCTTCCAGCATTGCCGCCGTGCTGCGCAGCTGTTTCTGGGCGCGGCCCAGCCCCGGCAGACCTTCCAGTTCACAGAGCAGCAAGCCATACACAAAGTTATCGAACCGCTTGGCGGCCTCGTCCTTATCGTCCAGCGAGATGAGCGGTGCCACCTCTTTCATCAGCGTGCCCTTGTCCGTTTCGGTCAGGCTGACAAAGGCTTCCGGCTTTTGATAGTGTTCCACAGCCTGTCGGTGCAGCCGCACGGATACCAGCTCCGGATTCAGCGCTCCCACTTCGGCACGGCAGGTCTCCGTTAAGATCTTGCGCCAGTTCTGGTAGTTTTCGTCCCCATAGGCTCCATCCTGCAGCGCGGCGGCAATGCGCACCTGCTTGCAGAAAATGCTCTCGGACAGGCTTTTGGTGTCCGCGCTCTCGTAGCCGTTGGGTTTCTGACGGAAAAATTCAAAGTTGCCGCAGTAGTCGAAGATCAGAAAACGTCGTTTGCCCGTATATTCGCCGTCGATGGCATCCACGCAGGCAAGGGATGGGCAGAGCCGCGTACCACGGCCGATCATCTGCCAGAACTTCGTTTTGCTGCGTACTTTTTTGAAGAACACCAGATTCACACACTCCGGCACATCAATGCCCGTATCCATCATATCCACCGAGACCGCAATAAACGGCGGCTTGTCCTGCTGTTTGAAGTCGTCAATGATGGACTGTGCATAGGCGTCGTCGCAGACCACCCGCTGGATGAATCCCGGGTACTGGGTCTCCAGCTGCGGGTAGAGCTTGCCAAAACGTTCCCGGATAAACTCCGCGTGGCGCTTGTTCTGGGCAAAGATGATGGTCTTGCCGATGCGGTCGCCGCCCGCCGTCTGGATGCCGCGTTCCATCAGGTCTTGCAGCACCGTGTCCACGGTGTTGGCGTTGAAGATGAACTTATTCAGCTTTTCGGATGGGATGAAGGTGGGCAGGGTGTCGTCCTCGGCAAAATCGTCCTCGTAGCGGGCCTTATCTTCCGGTGAAAGCTGGTCGTAGTGGATGCCCTCTTCTGTGAATTTCGTCTTGACCTCGTAGTTGTAGTAAGGCACCAGCACATGGTCGGTGTAGACCGCCGTGTCGTAATCGTAGGCGTAGGTGGGGATGCCGTGTTCCATCTCGAAAAAGTCGTAGGTGTTGCGGTCCACATCGGTTTTCGGGGTGGCGGTCAGACCCACCAGAACGGCATCGAAATAATCAAAAATGGCGCGGTATTTCTTGAAAATGCTGCGGTGGCTCTCGTCCACGATGATAAGGTCAAAGTGGGCGGGCGAAAACAGCGGCACGCCGTCCTTGGTCTTGGCGTTGTCGATGGCGTTGAGCATGGTGGGATAGGTGGAAAACACGATGCGCGCGGCCTTATCGTCCTTGGAGGAGCACAGATTGCACAGCGACTGGTCGGGCAGATACTTTTTGAAGTCGTCCTTCGCCTGCTTGACCAGCGCGGTGCGGTCGGCCAGAAAAAGCACGTTGGTTACATGACCGCCCCGGCTCAGCACATCGGTCAGGCTGGATGCGGTGCGGGTCTTGCCTGTGCCCGTTGCCATGACCAGCAGATTGCGCCGGAAGCCCTGCGTAATATGGGCGCAGACTGCCCGGATGGCGTTTTTCTGATAGTAGCGGTCGGTGATTTTATCGTCAATTTCGATGGTGTCCAGCGGTTTTTTCTCGGTGCGGCGGTTCATCAGCTTCTGCAAGTCGTCCTTGCAGAACACCCCGCTCACGGCACGCTGCGGGCCGCTCTGCTCATCCCAGAAATAGGTGTTGTAGCCGTTGGTGGTAAACAGCATCGGACGGCGGCCAAACTTCTGCTCCAGACAGTCTGCATAAAGCTGAGCCTGCTTGCGCCCGATGTTGGGGTCTTTGGTGCTGCGCTTGGCTTCAATGACCGCCAGCGGCAAGCCGTCCTTGCCCATCAGCACATAGTCTGCATAACCCTTCTGCCCCAGCACGCCGTTCATGTTGTCCACTTCGTACTCGGTGCGCACATCGGCGTCCGGCCCGGTGAACTTCCAGCCCATGGCCTTGAGGTCGATGTCGATGATCTTCTGCCGCGTCTCGGCCTCGGTCAGGTCGACGGCGGTGAAACTGCGGCTCTGCTGGTTCTGCTGTTTGCTGGCCGTGTACGCCGCCGAAAGGCTCTCCACCTGCTTGCGCAGCGCTTCCAGCTCGGCATCTTTCTGGGTCAGCAGGCTTTCCTGCTCCCGGATCTTCTTTTCGTCCAGCGTTACCTTTTCGCCGGGGATGGCTGTCTCGTCAAAGGAGCGCTCCGCATAGTCCGTGCCGTAGCAGTAATCCACCCACTGGATGAAGTCGAACAGCCCCCGCAGGCTGAACACTGCATCCGCCGCCGACACACTATGCCCTGTATGTACCGCCAGATTTCCCGCCTTCACGATGCTGGGCAGCACGCTCCATACATTGCGGTCCACTGCGAACCGGAAACTCGGCTCATGCAGAAGGGATTGCAGGTTGTCCTTGTAGGGCATCGTGATGGTTTTGTCTGCCGCATACACCCACTTCACCGCCAGCTCCAACGCCTTCCGGCACCCCACCGCGCACATCGCCGGGGAGGTGGAGAACACTTTCTCAGCCTCGATGGCAGAATTGGCAAAGAGGGAATATTCGGGGCGGGTGGAGAGATAGGAGAAGTTGGACATAAAATCAGCTCCTTTATGTAGGATGATTATTGGCAATATTGTTGCAGCTCCGGGTATTTTTCCTTTGCATCTCGAATCAACCAACGCTTAAAAGCAGTGAATTCGGAAGTGGACTTTAACTCTAGTTTTATTAATTCTAACGTATCCAGTTTTGTCTGCCCCTTAGCCGCTTCATATTCCAGTACATAGTTTTTAAATGTGCGCATGGATTTTACAATCTTAACATAAAGTATTTTGGCTTCTGCTTGCTTTTGCGGCGTAGAGCCATGATGAATCTCTTCTAATAACTTAACTGTCATTTTCGTTTCTGCATCATCAGATAGTGCGGTGAACTCTAGATATTCTTCTGTTCCCCAATATCCATGCTTTCGAAACGCAATTTTTTGATCAACATCCACTTTACAGCAATCCAGAATCGGAGTGTATTTGTCTCTTTTTATATTATTACAATGAGGACAGGCTAAAAACAAATTGTTCCATTCAAATTCAAGATCTTTGTTGCCTTTATGTGGAATCAAATGCTCGACCTGGTAAAATCCCCGTTGTTCGCACAAATAGCATTTTCCGTGAAATATTTCATTTATTGCATCAAAAATTTCAGAGGCGTTGTAATTGCCGTTCTTTTTCTGCTTTTCTTTTTCAAGAGACGCTATTGCAATTTTAGCGTTTTCCCCATTTGTTCGTTCAATCTTAACCATTAGAATCCTTCTTTTCTTCAATTCGATTGAATTCATCGGAAATGTCTTCTTCTAATAGTTTGTTCGCGGTCTTCAATTCAATTCTCAATTGGGCACGCTCGGCCTTTTCACTATCGGAAAGCTCTTCCTGCTTAACAAGATGCTGATACCGAAGAATTTTATCCTGCATAGTGGCAGAATAATTTGGTGCGTCAAAATAGCCCTCAGCAATCTCATCTGCTGAATAGCTTGAAAAATCAGCAAACCGCACTTGCTTATCCAAATCGTAAATACAAGCATTGCTGATAGAATTGAGAATATAAGCCGAATGTGTTGTAATAATAAATTGAATTCTCGGGAAGAACTCCGTCAGGAAAGGCAAAATTTTGCGCTGAAGTTCCACATGAAGATGCGTTTCCAGCTCATCAATCAGCACAATGCCTTCCACATCGTACTGGCTCAGTTCGCCTTTCAGCAACCAGTTGCGGTCCATACGGAGGATTAGGTCTGCGACAATACCGATGATTGCAGAATAGCCATCAGAAAGTTCATCCAAACTATATGGATTTCGACCTTTCTGTTCAATTAGAAAATTATAGTTTTTATAGTCATATATCAATCGGATGCTGTCATCGCTCAACAATACTTTTAGCGCATTTTCGAAGCGGGAAAACCATTCCGCGATTTTCTTCTCGACACTTAAATCATTTTCATTCTTTGCATATGCCTGTTGAGTTTTGAGATGAACCATATATTTCAGCAAAATATTTTCTGGTGTATCATCCAAACTGTATTGATTTTCTAGTTTTACATCTTGAACTCCCTTTGCGCGATGAATCACTGTCTTTCTGTCTGCCGGAAAGTAAGCAGTTACAAATTCTCCCTGACTATATAAACGGTCTAAGCCTACTACATTTGAAACGTCTACTTCTACTCCAGAATTATACTCTGCAAATGTTTCGGCAACAATTTTTTCAAGTTCAGAAAGCTTATCATTCGATTTATAGGATCTCCGAATACACAATTTCTGATAGACCCCATCATCGATTGCCTGCAGATAATCTTTCATCGCCTGCAATACCGAAGTTTTACCGGAGCCATTTTTACCAGTCAGGATAAGATGCTGACGCTTTTCAGGGTTCAGTTTGATTTCAATGTCTTTTAGATGTCGAACCTCATTGATGTGGACACTTGTAATAAAATGTTCCATAATATCACCTCTGACCGTTGCATAATTGCTTAAATGTCTGCCACATTACAGCATACGCTTCTGCTCCAACCAGTTCTTTTAGCAGTTGCTCCCGAAGCTCAGGTTTCAGCTTTTGAATCGAGTTCTTTGCCTTGATTGCATCAAACTTTGCATTATTGTAGTCTCTTTCTTCTTCAAAAGTCATCATCGTATGCTCCTTTCGTGGTAAAATGTTCTGTTTAACGTTATTATACCGCTAAACTCCACCATTGCACACCCTTTTACCCAAAATATTCCTGCATCAGCGCCTTTTTCATCAATTCCAACTTTTCAAGGCTCTGCTGTACAGTCTGCTTCTGCTGGTCTACACGCTCCACAAAAGCGGCGAACTGATTTTGAAACGGAATTGAAGGAACAATAAACTCTTCTTTGCCCAGCGCACTTGCCGTTACGGCCATTTTCACGCCACTTCCATTAGCTTGTGCTTCATGTTGCTTTAGCTTTTCTTGTAGTAAGAAGTCAAAGAAAACTCGGTTGTAAATAGAATCCTTCACACGAATTTTCATAATGGATGGGTGCATAATGCCTAACGGCGCATTTAAGGGGACAATATAGGTTTCGCCTATTGTTCCTCGACAACTAACAATAATATCGCCACCATGAATTGAAAATCGTTTAAGTTCTTCATATTTCGGTTTGTCTATATACCGAGTTTCGACATCCATAGTTTTGCGAATAGCATGCTTTTGTTCATATACCATGCAGTAACCATTTTCTTTGGAAACAAAGTTTTCATTTTTCAAACTACTGCCAAAAGGCCCAATGAACATTTCTTCAACATTTTGGCTCAGCGGTTCTTTATTAAATGCCTGTTCATCCCCAAACATCTCCACAAACCGTGCCTTTACCAGTTCGTCCAGTTTGGCAAGCTGCTGCTTACGGAGCGAAATCAACTGCTCTAGCTTCTTGAATTTTTCTGCAATTTCTTTTTGCTGGTTTACTTCAGGTAACGGAATCTCAATATTTTCAACGATGGATTTAGAAATTTCTTTAAAAGTTGCGCCACGTCCCAATGAATTGAGATAGTCTGTTTTTGATTTCAAGAAAAAATAGAGGTATTCATTATAAATCGCATCTGAGCAAATAAGGTTCTTAAATCCTTGATTGCAACACATTTTACAACCGGCAATTGCGGTTTTGCCAATCGGCGCACGAGACGATAAAATGACTGTTCCTGTCGGCAGATAAGACAATCCTGTTTTTTCTTTTCCCTCTTCAGTAATGTGCCGAACTGAATCCATAATGTAAAAAGTATCTTCGTTCAATTCAGCAGGTGTTATCCATTTGATGTTGCCATCCCAGTAGGACGTAACAGATGTTTTTGGTGTCGAACCAGATACAATAGTACAAACCTCTCCCAACTTCGCCATCACACCATCTCCTCCAACTCTGCTAGACCCTTGGTGATCTCCATTTCCAGCTCATGCAGGTCGGCCAGAATTTCCGTGGTCGAGGGATACTCCACCGGCACATACTCGGTCTCTTTGTACTTATTGATGGATAAATCGTACCCGTTGGCGGCAATTTCTTCTTTGGGCACAAAGAAGCTCTGCTCGGTGCGCTTGCGGTCGGCTTCGGCATCAAGGTTCTGGAACCGGGCGATGATGTCCGGGATGTCGTTTTCCTTCACCTCGGTGCGCTTGTCGTCCAGCGAGAAGCCGTCGGCTTTCATATCGTAGAACCACACCCTGTCAGTGCCGCCTGCGCCGGTCTTGGTAAACACCAGCACCGCCGTGGACACGCCTGCGTAGGGCTTGAACACGCCGGAGGGCATGGAAATGACCGCCCGCAGCTGATGGTTTTCAATCAGTTCCTTTCGGATGCTCTGGTGCGCCTTGCTGGAACCGAACAGCACGCCGTCCGGCACGATGCAGGCGCAGCGTCCGCCGGTTTTGAGCATCCGCAGGAAGAGCGCAAGAAACAAAAGCTCCGTCTTTTTGGTGTTGGTGACGGCTTTCAGGTCGTCGTTGATGCTCTCGGCATCCACAGTGCCCTTGAACGGCGGGTTCGCAAGGCAAACGGTATACTTGCTGCAAATGGAGTTTTGCTTCGACACGCTGTCCTTGTAGTCGATTTCCGGGTTCGTGATGGAGTGGAGCATCAGGTTCATGGCCGAAATGCGCAGCATGGTGCGGTCCATGTCAAAGCCTGCAAACATCGGCCCGGCAAAATGCTGCCACTGCTCCGAGGTCATGCTGTCCTCGTAGTGGGCGCGGAGGTACTGCGCGCTGGACACCAGAAAGCCCGCCGTGCCGCAGGCGGGGTCGCAGATAAAGTCGTCCGGCGTGGGCTGCACCAGCTCCACCATCATATCAATGATATGCAGAGGCGTGCGGAACTGGCCGTTCCGACCCGCCGTTGCCAGTTTTCCCAGCATATACTCGTACAAATCGCCCTGCATATCAAGGTCGGCAATGTCGTGGGTGTAGAGATCCTCCAGCCCGGTGATGATCTTTTGCAGCACCTGCGGCGTGGGGATCAGGAACATGGCATCGTCCATATACCGCGCAAAGGCGGTGTTACCCTCGTCCGGGCGGGTGGGGTCGTCTGCGATCTCCACCAGCTCGCCGTTTGCATCAAAGTCCGGCAGACGGCCATATTTCATCTTTTTGATGGCAGGGAACACCCGCTGCTGCATGGTCAGGAAAATTTCGCGGGAATCTTTATCCTTGAAGCGGCTCCACCGCATAGACTGTCCTGCCGCGCTGGCCGGGAAGATGTGCTCCATCTTTTCGCCCGCCATGTTCTCAAAATCTTCGGTGGCAAGCTCTTTCTCGTCCAGTGACCGGATGAACATGAGATAGGTCAGCTGTTCAATGACGGTCAGCGGATTGGTGATGCCGCCTGCCCAGATGTCCGTCCAGATCTTGTCTACCTTATTTTTAATGGCTCCTGTTACCATGCGTTCCTCCTGAATGTTTGCCAATCGCAAACGCTTTGCATCTCGAATTTTTGGTGATAATATCACAATTTTATTATAGCAGTGTACGATTATATTTTCAATGTAGAGCGTTTAGCAGACGTGCTTTCTTGATCGCAAGGCAAGAAATTAGTGGAACGTTAAAACAGCAATTTGCGATATGCAATTCAACGCTGTTGCTGTTACATGAAGAAGTTGAATTGCTATAAAACGGTAAAGTGAATTTTACCTGCTTTGCCGTTTTTTCTTTACATCTGGACTCCAACATGCTTTTGTGCTATTCAGCGATTCCATCGCGCAGCCTGCGCTCTGCTTACCAACTGATGATCTCCGGCGGTGATGTGAAAGCCGTACAGGGAACAACACTTGTGCAGGCTGCCCCGGTTGAAGCAGAACCGACTATCTCCGTGTCGGCACTGTTGGAGCTTCTAAAGGACGCAGACCCTGCCGTAAAAGCGCAGCTCCGCTTGGCTTTGCTGACCTGAATTGCAAAAAATAGCACGAATTGCAGAGTAATTCACAGACTTACTCCATCTGACACGAAAAATGCGGACCGTGCAAGAACCGTGCAGAGACCGTGCAAATGGCGTATAAAAAGAAAATCCCACGAAGAACCATACGATTCTTCGTGGGATTTTGGTGCGCTCGAGGGAACTCGAATCCCTGGCCCTCTG
>OGOI01001472.1_pt1 | contig 14235 bp, 15 predicted proteins | sample 1552631 | NCBI WGS metagenome assembly OGOI01 (sample SAMEA2580204, study PRJEB22360) | human gut metagenome | biome: human gut; feature: human-associated habitat; material: faeces | place: Denmark | collected 2008/2010 | reverse complement strand
TCCTCTTTAACATTATATATTGCATTTCCATCAATTATATCTGGTAAACCTGCATTAGCTTGTACAATTACTGGTATACTTGATATCTTACATATCTTTTCAACTACAGGTATCAATTTCTTCGGACCTAATGAACAATTTACTCCTATTGCATCTACTCCTAAACCTTCAATAGTTGCTACCATACTCTCCGGCATACATCCTGTAAAACTTCTTCCATTTTCATCAAATGTCATAGTTAAAAACACAGGTAAATTAGTATTTTCTTTAGCTGCTAATACTGCTGCTTTAGCTTCATATAAATCCATCATAGTTTCTATTATTATAATATCTGCTCCAGATTTTTCACCTTGAACCATTTGTCTTTTAAATATCTCATAAGCTCTATCAAAACTCATTGTTCCAATAGGTGATAACATTTCTCCAATTGGAGCAGGAGATAGTGATTCACCCATACCACCTAAAAATGCTCCCGGAGGATCTGATTCAAGCATAACTGAAAAGCGAGCTTTCTCCCATGCACCTTTAATAGATGTAAATGTACACTCTAAGTGATATTCGTTTGCGAATTCATTAACAACTTTGTATTCAAATTTAAAGCTGTTAGGTTCAGGTTTAGCAATTGTTTTCACCACGTGAGCAGTCTCTAAATCATTTTGATTAAGTGACATTATAGTAGTATTGACACTATCATAAGATTGTGCTGATGCTTCTGCAAAAGAGCAAACCATGTATACATCTACTTTACCATCTGGCCAGTTAGGAACATTTAATGTGACTACATACTCTTGTTGTTGCATCTCCATAACAGACTTATTCAGAGTTCTAAATCTAAGCTGTCCAGTAGACTGGTGACGTATGATACATCCAATGTAACCTCTTTTAATATCTGCTATTTCATTCAATGGAACCTGTGCATTCTGCTTAAGTAATATAGAGCACCTGAATTCACTGTTTGGATACAATCCTGGATCTGGGTGCATGCTAAAGATAGCTGGTGCATTATGATCATAACCACGGAAATCTCCCAATCTAAAAGGTTCACTAGGACCTCCTGTTGGTTTATCGTGTTGCCACCTTGCCATAGGTTGACCAATTGGCGGTAATGCTGTAGAGCTACCGGTTTCTGGGAGTTTTATCCCCCAGTTACCGTTTGCTGCCTTCCACCAATTCTATACACCATCTACATTACTATAAGGCTGCTTCACAGGTTTACGACCACTTAGTATGTTAATCTTATTACTAGTACATAACTGTGAAACATTATGCGTACTAATGCCTAAGGTATTACCCACAAGAGTAGTACTAATATTAGTCTAACCTAGTGCTGCCATATTATTTATTTACTAATTGTTTGTACAGTTGTTCGTAACTGAATACTGCCATATCCATATTATTGTCTGCTACAATAGAAAAGAAAGCATCTTCTGAAATATGATCAGCTTTAATATCAATATAAGTATTGTAGTAAGGAATAGCTACTTCTGAGAACTTCGTGTTATATGCGGCTTCTACTTCTCTGTAAGCTTTCTTATCTTCCTCTGAAGCTCCTTCTTTCTCAGCTGCTTCTTTCAATTTATCAAAGTTTTCAGGTTTATCAAGACTTTCAACAGTAGTCTTTCTAAAGTCTTCAATTTCTTTAGTTACTTTTGATAACTCGAGCTTAAGTTTAATTACTTTAATCTTATCTTCTTTACTAAGATTGGTAATCTTAATATTACCAATAAACGGATTAAGTAATTGTTCAACTTCAAATCTACTAGCTTTGATTACATTTTCTTTAACTTCTTCCTGTTTTTCAGTACTCTTTTTATTTTCCTTCATTGTCTTCTATTACTTTGCTTATTACTTTTAAATGCTGTTTGCCATGTACTTCCATAGCTCTTACTTCAGTATAATCGAAGTCTGTGGTTTCATCATTATCTAAAGCGTCTGCTCTTTCATAAGCATCTTCTTCAGTAAACCATATACTATCTACTTCATTTGTCTTTACTGCATCACCGTATGCATCAAATGCTGTAATAGTATTTACTATTACTACATATACTTTCATACTGTATACTTTTAAATAATATGTATTAGTACTAATTACTAACGTATAGTAAAGTAAGAGTATATATAATAATTAACATTTATTACAACTGTTATGCTTTAAAGTAACTTATTTTATTATCTGAATTGTCATAGCAGTCAATATGAACCCAGTTCACATCTTTCTCTAATCTAATCTTATAAGGCAATTTGTCTTCGTTCTCTGCAATTAACTTTCTAATATCTTCAGCAGATACATCAGGCGATGTGAAATCACATCCTTCTCCTAATACATGTGCAGACAAGTATGCTGAATTCTTACTCTTTACTATCTAACACATATTACATCTTAGACCTCTTTGTGTATAGTTAGATGAGTTGTTTATTGTCATAGGTTTCTGTAATATATCTCTACGTATTACTAGTAGAGTATGAAGTAAAGGGGTTGATAAGAACATCCAAGCTGTCTCACCAAACTTACTATATACATGTGGGCATACTAGTTCTTTAATACTAAAGTACTGTTTAAGCTCTTGTATAATCTATTTTCTTTCCATTATTAATATAATTTATGTATATTTAACGTAATTAACTACGAGTTGTAGTATTGATAGAATCAAATATTACAGAATCCTATCGCTCTACTATCTTAGAACCTATTAAATCAGCTAATAGATTTAAGGCAAATTCTTTACCATCATCATCCATTTTATTTAGTTTATTTAGTATCTATAACTACATTACATATATGTGTTCTAATAGATCTCTACTACTTATATTTTCTAGTACTTTATACATATTTATATTTGTTTAACTTTAGTTCCTCAAAGCAGATGGGAGTGTAGATGGGAATTTGTATGCTTTAGCTTATAATAACAATCAAAATAAAGTCTTAGAATCTAATGTTAGTAATTCTCTACATGTTATTGATAGAAGAAATACTGTAATGCTTCCTACAACTTTTGAAGATAATACTATTAGTACATTTTTTAATTTACAATCTACACCTACTAATAATTGGTGGAGTGGAATAGCTGTTAAAGGATGGTCAGGAGAATATGGAGTGTGGATGCTAGCAGGTCCTGCGGCAGGCGATAATGCGGGCAATAGACTTTATTATAAAGACGGTAATCATAGTAATTGGGCAACAGATTGGAAAGGACTTGCCTTTCTTGATGATATCAGTAATTTAGGAGATGTTTATTTTAATGGTCAAAACATTTATAATGACTATGGACATTGGGTAGTAGGCTTAATTAGAATTGGAACTGCTGATATTGGCGATAAATATATTAGTGGTGAAATGATTTATAGAAGATCTAATGGTATTTATGGAAATGGCTCTGTTAGATTTAATCTTATAAAGAAATACCAAACTACAAGTATGTTTGCAGGAGTACTATATGTTGGCTATGGAATTAACACTGATCAAGATGCGCCAAGATTATGTACTTTTACATATCAAGGTGTTAAATGGGGAGGCCTTTGTTGGAGGTCGGCTGCATCTTTAAATTCAATTAAAACTATTATATATGATAATAGTTCTACAGATACTCCTTTTTATGTTAGATATTATAATTCTCAAAGTGGAGAAGTTCAAAATACTGAAATTAATAATTCTATTTCTGTATTAGGTTCTGATATAGATATTTTCCCTATAAGTAGTAATGGAAAATTTTATACATCTTCCGGTAGAATGGATATACATTCTGCTGGTAACGACTGGGCTTATATGAGATATACTACAGACGGAAGATTTTATGATATAGGCTTAAGTAGTAGTAGAAATCCTGGTTCTGCTATGAATGGAGAAACTGGTAATTTTGAAATTAGACCTGATGGTAGTAGTAGCAATGGCATTTTTGTTAGATATAGTAATTCATCTTATGGTAGACTAGGTGTTGTTTCAAGATCTACTCAAGAATGCTCTATTAGTTATTGGAATAATGCACCTACAAGTAATTATCCTTTATGGACTGTTGGAGCCGGTATACGAAATCAGTATTCTTTTGATTGGTACTATCATAATCAAGGATATAAGGCAACTCTTGATAGCGAAGGTAAGCTATTTGTAAATGTTAGAGTAGCTGGTAATCCGTATTGTAGTTTAACTATTGGAGATTACGATACTGGATTTCATTGGGAATCTGATGGAATTGTTTCTATTTACTGTAATGCTGCTGCCAGAGGAGGCTGGCAAGTAGGACAATTTAGATATGGACATGGGTATTTAAAAGAAGCTACTGGAAATGATTACCATACATTAGGAATAATGGTAAATGGTAATGGAACAGCTAACACTATAAAACCTGGAATAGGTTTTCATCAGCCTGGAGTGTATGCAAATTCTTTAAGATCTGACGGACCTGGAGATTTTAGATTTTGTGTCCAAGGGGGAACTATTGGATGTCAAGTTCAAGCAGGTTCTTTTTATGCTAATGGAGGATTAATTTATTCAAATGCAAATGGATGCCAAGCCGCGTTTGGTTCTCAGAATGTAAGTTATGTCCATATAACTAATAACGCTAATAGGGCTTATTATATGGATCATACATTGCATATATCTGGTGATGTGGCGCCATATACAAATGAAGGCAATGCATTAGGAAATAGTAGTAAATGGTGGGGTGGAATATATGGGAAAGAAGTATATGTAAGTGGATGGGTTAGATTCACTGGCGCTTCTGGTGTTTATTGGACTGCCTACAGTGGAGGCTGGACGATGAATGACGCAACCTATATACGTTCTTATGGAGGAAAAAGTTTATGGATCGAAGGTAGTATAATAGCTAACGGAGAAGTTACAGCATACTCTGATATTAGGCTTAAATCCAATATTAAACCTCTAGACTACAAAGGAAGATTGGCTCCTAAATAGTTTATAAAAGATAATAAGCCTTGCATTGGTTTTATTGCACAAGAGGTATAGACTTTATATCCTGAACTTGTTAAAGTAAACACAAGTACTATAGAGAATTACTTGAGCTTAAACTACGGTGCAATTACCGCAGTTCTCTCAGCTCAAGTAAATAAAGTAGAGGATGAAGTAGAAGTACTTAAAAATAGAATCAGATAGCTTGAGAATGAAGTTGCTCTGTTAAAACAGAAACCTTAATCTCCAACTCTCTTACTTTGTTTTTCAACATAGTAACTTCATCTTCAACATGATTCAACTATGCAGACAGTACAGCAGTACATCCATTGTAGTTCAGAGATAAATATGGGCGATTCTTATCCTAGCCTAATACTAACTCTGGATACAATGCTTGTACTTCTTGTGCTATAAAACCTATTGATTGTTTACCATCTTTTACATAGTGTCTAGGTATAAGTCTTCCTCTATAGTCTAATGTATGTATATTACTTTTTAATCTAGCATCTGAGTATGCAGTTACCTCACCAGTAGCTATGATGTTTCCTGTAAATCTCCAGTTATTAGCTCCCCATTCAAAAATATAAGATTTTAAGGAAGAATTTCCAACAGATCCTTGGGGGGTCCACCACATATACCAAGCATCGTTTTTATGAACTCCTATACCAAGAACATTGTCAGATGCTGCAATTTCAATACCTCCATGATCTCCATTTCCATGAAAAGTTGCATATACATTAAATCCTGAAGCTCCTCCTGAATTTAATATTCCTGCACAATTAATTCCGCCCATAGCTTGCATATAACTACCAGCATATATTCTACCAGAAGCATTCATTCCACCAGCAGTATGTATAGCATCTGCACTCGTACTTGCTGTATAAATTTGTTTATTATTATAAGCTCTAATCCAAGTACTATCAGTCATGTACCATCCACCACCATAGCTTTCAGAATACCAACCTGTTTGTCCAACAGTTCTAAGCCAAGATGATGAATAAACATCTGCACAAGTAATTCTACCACTTGCATTAAGAGTTGAACAAATCCAAGCTGCATCTGACCTATTACTATTCTTAGATGACCAAATTCTATATACTGCTCCATAACTTGTACTTTTACTTTCTTGAGAGCTTATATACATTTCAGCGCTACCATCTCTTGGAAAATGCAATGTAGTACATTTTGGAACGTCATCCCCATGATAACCATTGATCCATAAAGTATCACTCCAATATGCTCCATTAGTATAAACTCCTGTCATAGCTACTTTTAATCCGGTTATATTATTAAAATAAGTTTGAGGATTTGGTTGTTGTCCTCCTATATAAGCAGTGTTAAGCATACCTGCTGCATCAGCAGAACCGTGCATGTTATTAATATATGCTTGCCTCCAAGGTTTACCCGATTCTCCTAAATCATAAATATTTGCACTATATGGAATAACATGACCTGATATATCTAATCTATTATCCATATAGTAAGGTCTTGATTTATTATTAGTTATGTGAACATAAGAAGCATTTTGGCTACCTATTCTTACTTCACAGCTATTAGCGGTGCTATATAACCATCCAGCTGCTACAAAATTATAGGCATATACACTTTTATAATTACTTGCATCTTCAAATAAAAAGTTTCCACCATTATCTATTCTTAGATTGCATCCTACAACTCCTGGTTGATGAAATCCGATAGAAGGAGATATATTAGAACCATTTCCATTAATCATTAGAGTTGCTACATCATAACTATTTCCACTTGGCTCTCTAAAGTAACAATTAAATAATCTTCCATTAGTATATCTCCAATAACCAACTTGCTTAGCATTAGACCTAAATTCTATAATTCCATCAGCTTGCCAATGTAAACCAGTATCTGTATCACCAATGGCTAAAGATATAGTTGGAGTAGCAGTGATAGAAAATCTACCTCTATCTACGTATAATCTACCATTACAGTATGTATATCCTGCGGCTGTTAAATCAGCGCTTGCATAAATGCTTCTTCCTCTTATATTAGCTGATGTGGTTATATCTCCAGTTGCAGTTATTGTAGTTGCTCCTGATAAAGCGCCTGATACATTTTGAGTTCCATTAAAATACTGTCCCCAGATAGTTCTTGTATTTCTTAAATTATTAGGTGCCCAATATACTTGATCAAATGTTTTCTCCATTGGAGAATTATCTTGTGAGGTTTTTACTGCCGCACTATACGTATAAGATCCGTTAGCCCAAGAATACCCATTTGGATGAACAGTTAACCGTCCGTGATTAGTAGTTCTATAATAATAGACACCTCCACCACGCAGATAAACAATCTCAGCAGATCCCATCGTGTTTTGTTGTCTACCTCCAAAAGCAGTTTCCCCACCGTAAGATCCATAATACCAGTCTAACTTAGAAACAGCACTTAACGTTCCCCAACCAGAACCTGTCACATAATAATCTAGTAATAAAGAGAATCCAGAAGAGTTTGATGCCCACGATGGTTTATTACCTCTAAGACCAGTAAATATAGTGATTCTCAATGGAGTTCCACCATAAGCCGGAGCATTGATGGTACAGGGATACCATTTATTAGAATCAAGACTTGAAAGGTCTAAAGTTAATTGATTTTGGTTTAAACAGTTTAGAGCGTAATCCCAAGTAGTTCTTCTTATGAAACTATCATCTGAAGCATAGAAATAAGCAGCTTTATATTCGGTATCTATATTAGGACGGATATAACCAGTATCCAGATAACCATTAATATCTATAGAGATTCCTTTACCCGGTTTTGAAGTGTTAGCAGTTTCAGTCCCAGCTAAACAAATCTGGAAATACTTCACCGGATTTCTTCCTACAACCCATTGCCCATCAATTTTACCGTTCCAAGAGTTTCCAGCACCAAATTGAATATTAGACCATCCGTCTGAAGAAGTAGTAACTCGAATACCTTCATTATAATCTCCACTAACAATATTTACCGGATTAACCAAAAATACATCTCGTATTTCGGTTTTAAAAGTAAGCTCGTTAGCATTATCTCTAAAAAAAGCGTTCCAGTTAGATAGTCTATTATTATAAATGCCTAATTGGTAATTTTCTCCAAAATGTCTGGCAGTAATAGACCAATTTCTTTGATTGTTTGAACCTAGCCATATATCACAAGGAGAATTTCCAGGTGTAATTATATGCAATTCAGCTCTGGATGAACTTAATTGCTCTACAGGAGATCCGACAGACATCATATTGCTTGCTCTAAAAGAAGGTCCAGTAAGACGTCCACTCATAATATCACCTGTCTTCATAACATATCTTGAATCAGATGAAGTCTGAGTTATATACAAATTCCCATCTACACTCCCATCTGCTTTGAGGAATTGAGAAGAAGTACCTCCTGAAATTTTCTCATATAAATTCGGCAAAGTAATAGTACCATTAACAGGTTTATATACAGTACCATTTAAAGAAATATTGCCACCTCCAATAATAGTTCCATTCTTCCATTGTGAAGTAGCTGAATCATATATAAGCGTTTGCCCATTAGCTGGTGAAGTAATAGTAACATCATCTAATCCAGCAAGAGTAGTAACAGATGGTTGGGTTTCGCCTAAACCATACGCACTAATTTCTCCTACACTAAAGAAATCGTAATTAGCCTAAATACTAACAATTCTTCCTTGCGAGTCTTTCTTTATAGTAAACCAAGTATTGAAATCGCTTATATTGAGTTTGCTGTTTAATGCAGACTACAACCCACTAATCTTACTTATTTGTAAAGTAGGTATATCACCTTCAGATAAAGTAGTACCAGATACCACTCTACCATACATATCTGTAGTAATCTTAGTGTATGTACCAGCAGTTCCTATTGTACCTAATGATATAGTTACATCTGAAGATAATACTCCGCCTCCAGCAAGTCCACTACCGGCAGATACTCTCCTTGTATTAGATACACCATCAGTAATGCCATAACCAGCCAATGTAGTAGGCTTACCTGTGATACTAGCCCATCCCCAAGTAGTAGGTTTGTTTAGTAAATTAGCCCAAGTTATATCAGTCTTCTTAGCATAGTTATTAGTAGTAAGATATCTACCTAATTCTGTTTCATTAAGACCTACTGCATTCTTATCTATGTTTACCCACTTACTTCCATTATACTGTAGTAATTGACCTGTAGCTAAATCTGTTAGTTGTACATCCTTTAATTCATATAAGTATTGTGCACCAGTTGGTACTGTGCCTGCTGAATACCCATACGCTGAGATTTCTCCTACTCCAAATAAATCTCTCTTTGCCTTAATACGCCAAAGAGATGAATCGCTAGCACTAGCAGATTTATCCCATTCAAACATATCTTCTAGAGATACTACTCTAGCTTCTATGTCATCTACTCTAAGACCAATATTGTTTATCATATTGGTAATAGTAGTTGCAAAGTTAGGGTCATTGCCTAATGCCTCTGCAATCTCTTTTAAAGTATCTAATGTACCAGGAGCTCCACCTATTAGGTCATTAATCTCCTGTGACACATACGATTTAGTAGCATAACCGCTAAGATCTGGAACAATTGCTGATTGTGGAATAGCATACCAGTGTGTACCATTGTATGATAATACAGAACCTACTTCTGCTCCTTTTACTTTATCACCGTCTCTAAGTACATCAGCACATTCATATAATGCACCTGCACCACCTGTACTTCCTCCACCAGTACCAGCTCCATACGCTGAGATTTCTTTGTGAGAATATACATCTAATTCAGTATATAACTTGCCATCTGCATCTACTTTCCAATACTTATCTTTTTCTAACTAATCTAGAGCAGCTTTTAACTATGCTTGTGTTACTACAGAATTAGTATTAGATTGATCTGAAGATACAGTAAAATCAAGACCTCCGTTGCCATTAATAGCAATAGCAATAGGATATACTCCTGACATATTAAGTATATCAGTTTTATTCTTCGCTTCTATTATTAAGGCATCAGAACCGTTTAATCTTACTTTTGAGTAAGCGTTCTGATTTACTTCAGCTCCTTCCTAAATACCATCTAATTTCTATTTCTAAGCATCAGTTAGACCAGTTCCACCACCCTATTGGTAAATAATAGTGGTTCCACCACTTTGTACAGAACCATCTTCTGTAGTCTAAGTAGTAGAACCATTATATAATGGATTAACTGTATATATGTTATTTCTATTCATTTTTACGCTAGTTTGTATGCTGTTATTTCTCCAGTCGAAGTAAGATCTCCATTAACACTTACTCCAGAAGTAGTCAAGCTAAGCTGTTTACTACCGTTAGTCATTCTTACATTTCCACTAGTAGTTAAAGTATTTACTGTTAGATTAGTAGCAGTTCCATTTGTAGACTGTACAAATCCAGTAATGTGGCTTGGATCTATAGTTTTACTAGAGTCTGCTTTAGCTAATTCTTGCCACATAGCAGTAACGTCCAGACCTCCTACTCCTCCACTACCGCCACTTGATACAGTATAGTTGATCCATTTACTAGTAGTATTGTCCCATACTAGAGATTGTTTATCTAATTTGTTACTTATTCTAACGTCTGACAAATCTTCTAGTTTGTTAACTCCACCACCACCTACAATTCCACTTGCTTTAACATTAGTCCACCTATCACCATCAAACTATAGTATGTCATCTATAGCTGCATTCTTGATATTAGTGTCTAACATAGTAGATAGTTTATTCACTTTAGATAGATCTAAAGACAATGTAGCTACCTTATTAGCTATATCAGTTAGAGTAGCATCATAACCATTTACTTTATTATTCACATTATAGAATTGTGATAACGGGGTATAGGTATTAAGCTGATTGGATATACTTTGAACTGCAAGTGTATTAAGTTCTACTTGTGCTTGAATCTACTTAACTAACTGGTAAAGTTCGTCTATAGTCATATCTTATTAGTTTTTTAATGTGAGCTCTAAGTCTTTCAATCTATTCATATGAAAGATTACTACTCCTAGAATCATCTAATAACTACATTATATGCTCAGCACATACGAAATTAAGCATATACCATTTCTTATAGTTTAGATTTACTTTAGTTTCATAATTTAGACCTGCACCAATTATATATGTGTCTTTATTCATATTGCACAAGATCCATTACAACAGCACTTACACTGTTTGTTACAACCTCTAATTACAGTATTGTAAGTATCTACTGATCTAGATAACTTACTTAAATTTAGCATTCTGTCTAAGTCTATGTAGAAGTTAACAGCATTGTCTATCATATTATTCTGCTCTGCATATTCTAACAGATCTTTCTTAAGTATAAACAATGTCATTCTTTCTTTCTACTGTTTATCTAAACAAGTATTACAATGATTAGTTAGAACATCAATCTCTGCATAATACAGTTGATCTTTGTCATAGTAAAAACCAACTTCCTATACTCCATCAGCGGTACTAATAGTAACAGTAAATGCACTTGTAGAAGTACCTTCTTCAAACGGTATACTGATTTGAGTTACACTACCGAATTCTTTTACAGTCGCTTGAGTATGATTGGTAACTACAGCTGAATAAGCATTCTTAAAGTTATCTAAGTTATCCACATACACTGCCGTTACATTCATAGCTGACTTCAGCTTGATCTCAATTGTTATTTCTGTTTTAGTTATTTCCATATTACTTAAATAAAAAAGGGAGTCAGGGTTTTACCCCTAACCCCCTTTACGGTACACTGAAATTTAATATTATTCTACGGCTGTCCCAGTAATGAAGCTCTTGATACCTTTACCAAGTACTGTCTCAGCAAGTTTTGTAGTACCTTTCTTAACATATAATTCTGTTAAGATCGGAGTAGTCTTAATGTACTGATTATCATTGCTCAGATACAAGTTATCATTTTCAATAGTAGCATAGTCATAAGTATCACCAGCAACTACTTTTCTAACCTGTTCTACTTCAGGATATGTACCTGTAAATACATGTCCTTTGTAACCCATCTGACGTGCTTCTCTATCTCTAACTTGTTTCCAATAACCTTTACCAGCTTTACCAGCAGTTTTAACAATAGTTGCACCAGCAACCGCTTTCGGGAAATTGCTCAATAAAGCACCTGGAATTGTTTCGTATAAACTAACTTCCATAGATACAACACTGTATTCATTGATAGAATATACACCTTCATTGTCATCTTTTTCCATAGCAGTTAAAGTAATAACTGCTTCACTATTAGAAGCCGAAACTCTTCTGTTTGCGTGTTTATTGATCTTTTTAACAAGCGCATCTGCAAGATCTTTAGCTGTTGCAGACGTAGCAAATACTTCATAAGTGTGAGTAAACTGTCCCGGATCTTCATACATATCTTTGTAAACGATACGCAGAACATAACGGTTACCAGCTGTAATAGTAGCACTAGTCAAAGTAATAACTACTTTTTCCTGAACTGGAGCTTCGTATTCACCAATTACAGCAGACGGATTAGAGTCTTTCTGAATTGCATTAGAAAATTCAATGTTCGCTTTTTGTTCAGTACTGCCATCAGGTTTAGTTACAGTTACTTTATCCTATGCTACACCGATATACAGCGTACTAGCTTTTACTGCTTCGGCAGCTGTTTTGATAATTTTTCTATCTTGGTCAAACATTGCAACATCACCAGCAGCCAAAGCGTCAGCTGTAGTATAAGAAGCAGGACAATTTTTACCGATAAGTACGGTATCAACTCTTGTAATCATAGTTTATATTTGTTTAGTTAAACATTAATTAAGCGCTTTCTTGTTTAACATGCTTACCTTCTACTTTCCTAACTTAAAAGTTTGATTTCCACGTCAGTAAGCGCTTATTCTTTATTCCATCGTACTAACCTCGTTGTTATACGATTGGTATCTTGGATTAGCCTGATTCTCTAAGTATAGCTAAGCTGCTAACTTTACTATCTCTAACTATGTATGTTCAGGCATATCTGTATATTCAGCAAATGGTTCTTTGTGAATATCTATTTTGTTTGGTTTGCGGATGTAACTAATAGTATATTTACTTACTTTATATTTACCATCCGTATATAGTTTAATTAAGTCTCTAGCGATCAACTTAATAGGTCTAGCTTTAGTATAATGTAGATGATACTCTGATAGTGAATTCTCTTTGATTCTATCTACAGTTTCTATGGTACCTTCTATAGTATCTGTATAGTGTACTATATAATTACCTTCTTCATCTTTTTCCCAGCAAGGTATCTCTACTCCATCAGCAGGCTGTATACCAGCAGTATCACCAAGTAACAGTACATAGTTTTCTGGTAATGTCACTGTATATAGTGAAGGATTTACTGTAGTAATAGCAGCATTTTCAAATGATTCTTCTTGTACTAAAGTGCGAAGATCGTCGATGCGCTTTTCAGTCTATTCAAACCCTTCTCTCTTATAATTCATAGCAGAGTAACGAGTCTTCCAGAACTTATCTAGACCAGCATTTAAAAAGTATTCAGTAGTATTTGTAGTAGGTTTACTTAAGTTATCATCTAACTTATTAATCTCTAATTCAAATGCTTCTTGCAGGGCAATGTATTTCATAATTAGTCTTGTTTCATGTTAAGACGATATCTAGCCTCAGTAATAAACATTTCTACTGCGCCTTCTACAATCTCCATATGTACGTTATCGGGTAATTCACATTTATTTAATACATTAACGCCATCAACGCCAATTACATCAAATTTCTTTGGTTTACGATAATATACTAAATCAAGTTTCTTAATTACAGTATATTCGTCGTGTATGATATTAATGTAAATGTTTTTCTATGTATCAGCATTATTACCAGCATTAAGCACTACATACGGATTAAGCATGATTGCTTTGTTATAGTAAGTAGAAATTATCTTCTCTACATCATCCTCTCTAATGGTCTTATTAGGAGTAATAACATATTCATTTTCTTTGGTAATCTCAGTCTCTATTTTATAGTTCTTAGAGATCATGCTGTTACTTCTGATATACAGAAAGTAATCTTCAGGTAATTTGACTCTATCAGACACTTTATCAGTATTCTTAGCGTCTTTAGCATCTACTTCGTAAAGACCTCTTACAATCAATCCTTTTAATGCATCTGCATTCTTTTTCTGAGCTCTAGTTCCATCTAATACCTAGTCTTCTTGTAGGTAATTTATTCTTACATATCTTTCAGTATAAGCATTCAAGAAGGAAAAGATAGTATCAGAAGTGAGTTTCTCTTTCAACTCAAAGTCTGGATTCATTAATGTAATTCGTCTTTCGAACTCAACCTACATTTCACGTGCTGACATATTCTTGTAAATTATTTATTTGTAGCAACTACAATATATTATTCTTGTAAATTA
>OGOI01001468.1_pt1 | contig 14268 bp, 5 predicted proteins | sample 1552631 | NCBI WGS metagenome assembly OGOI01 (sample SAMEA2580204, study PRJEB22360) | human gut metagenome | biome: human gut; feature: human-associated habitat; material: faeces | place: Denmark | collected 2008/2010 | reverse complement strand
TCTGGAACACCGTGTGCTCCCGCCCGCCGGTCGCGGCGCGCGCCGGCAAGGGCCGCCAACGCTTCGCGGCGCAGTTCCGCAGCCAGCGACGCCGGCACGAACCACTCCGCGCCCCGCACTTCGGCTTCGCGGACCGCGAAGATCGTGTCGCCCGACTTCATCGCCTGCGCACGCAGTGCGGCGGCATTGGCGTCGGGATTCTTCGCCGGGTCGAGCCGCACGGCCCGCACGGCCGAGGCCGCAACGCCCTCGCAATCCGTATAAGTAAGTTTCAGCCCTTCGGCCGTCGCCTCCGCCGCGGCCTTCGCCGGAATCACCCGCCGCGTGCGGCTGCGCTCCACGGCCAGCGTGAAACGGCGGTCGAAATTGCGGCGGACCTCCGCCCCGGGCGTGATCCCCTCCATGCGATTGGGCGTGATGCGGCGACCCTCCACGGCGTTGACGTTGGTCCCGGTCACGCCGCGCGGCGTCAGGAAACAGATGCCGTCGCCCGGCGCAAGATCGTGCGCACCGTCGAGCGTGAACGTGCCGCCCGAAACGCCCGCCACGCGGCCCACCCGTTCGCCGACCGCCTTCGGGGTGTCGAACGACGCCACTCCGGCGCGCTTTCCGTCCAGAAAATAGTCGGACTCCCCGCGTGTAAAACTCTTCGACGGATCGGGCGTGAAATCCGGGACGCTCTCGCCGACGGACGACCGCACCAGCCCCGGCCGCAGGGCCAGCGCCTCGTCCACCGCCCGGCGGTAGTGGGCCACAACGTTCCGGATATAAGCGAGATCCTTGAGCCGACCTTCTATCTTGAATGAAGTGACGCCCGCATCCAGCAGATCGCCAATGCGTTGCGAAAGATTCATGTCGCGCACCGACAGCAGATGCTTCCCGGCAATCCAGGTACGGCCCTTTCCGTCGGTGAGGTCCCACGTCAAGCGGCAGGGCTGGCTGCACGCCCCGCGATTGCCGCTGCGCGCGGACATCGACCGCGAGAGGAAACAGCGGCCGCTGTACCCCACGCAGACCGCCCCGTGGACGAAGCATTCGACCTCGGCCGCGGTGGCGGCGCAGATGGCCCGGATCTCCTCCAGCGTGAGGTTGCGTTCGAGAATCACCCGCGCAAACCCCGCCTCGCCCAAGAACCGCGCCCCCTCGGGCGTGCGGTTCGAAACCTGCGTCGAGGCGTGCAGCTCCACCGGAAGGTCCATCCGCCGCAGAGCCATGTCCTGCACGATCAGCGCATCGACGCCCGCGTCGATCAGGCTGCGGGCCTGCCGTTCGGCGGCCTCCAGTTCGTCGTCCCACACGAGCGTGTTGAGCGTGGCGTGGACCCGCACTCCGAAGCGGTGGGCATACTCCACGACCCGGGCGATCTCCTCCGCGGAGTTCCCCGCGGCCTGCCGCGCGCCGAACCGCGCGCCGCCGATATAGACCGCATCGGCGCCGTAGTCCACGGCGGCCGCGGCCGCAGCGTAATCTTTGGCAGGAGCTAACAGTTCGACGAGTTTCATTTTTTTCTTTTTGCAAAAGTAACAAAAAGCGGTCAATATCGGGACGTCGCGGACGGAAAATCGCGGGAACCGCCGCCGGGACGGACATTATCAATTATCATTCAGCGGCTTACGCCCCAAATGGTCAATATATAACAAACATCCTTCTTTTTCACCGGACCGGAAATATCCCTGCGATGACAATATCCGACAAGCAAAACAGTTGCAGCCGCAAAACGGCCATCATTCTTCAAAATCGCTAAAAATCAACATTATACACACGCATAACACCGAAAAACAAATAATACGAAAAGACTTTTACGACAATATTTTCAGGATTTCCAGAAAGCATTCGGGCAAATTTTCGTATATTGTGCCGCAAATAAACAAGTCCAAAAATTTCGCACGATGCAATTTTCAGCAAATACGGTTCTCCGGAAACGGGATACCGTACCCATTCATTTTTTATTCCTAATCCAATTTTTATGAGAAGATGCTTTACGCTATTGACGGTTCTCGTCCTCTGCGCCTCAAGCGGCTGCGACGACAAGAACAAAGAGGAGGTCGCGGATGTGATCGTCCTCTCGCGAAGTAGTGTCGCGTTCGCCCAGAAAGGCGGAACGACCACCGTCGCGGTAGCCACGCCCTCCGACTGGAAGGTGAGCTGTCCGGACGATTGGGTGACGCTGGCCTCCGAAGAGGGCCTGCTGACCATCTCCGCGGCAAGCAATACGACCGACAATGTCCGCAACTCGAAAATCACCGTGGAAACGGCCGGCGACAAACAGGAAATCGCCGTTCACCAGGCATTCTCGTGGGAAACGGTCCTGCTGTCCACCACCGCTTCGGAGGAAATTTCGCTGGATTCCGAAGGTGAGAGCGTTCTCTTCACCGTGGTCTCCAACGGCCAGTGGAGCGTCACGAGCGACGCCGACTGGGTTTCGGTCGAAAGCGACCCGGTCAGCGGAACGGTACGCGTCGGCGCCCCGCGCAATCCCGACGCCCACCGCAATGCGACGCTCACCGTCCGGGCGACCAAAGGCTCCGCTACGGAATCCTGCAAAGTGACCGTTTCGCAAATCTCACGCGAGGAAAACCCCTACTACCAAATGCTGGGATATTACGGACTTCATGCGGAAAACTGGTATTACGGCCGTGAACCGATCGGCGTGAGCGGCACGGGTACGTTCTGCACCGTCGAAGAGAAAGAGTACCGCAAGAGTTTCTACATCAAGAACCTGTTCCTGACGGGCACGGTCGTGGAAGCCACCTACGACAAAAACACCCAAACCATGTCGATCGAACTGGGCAGGCTCTGCTACACCCGCGAGATCTCCCCGACGGTCTCCCGCTTCCACTACCTGTACTCGATCAACATGCAGGGCGGAGGTTTCCACAACGGCATGCTGACCGGCAGGCTGGGAGAGGGCTACAACGACGACGCGGACGAAACCCGCAAGGCGATCCTCCTGAACGGTTTCGAATCGCCGTACACCACGCTGGGCATCATCGGATACCAGGAGCAGCAGTGGCTGTCGTTCGGCGACCTCTACTACGCCACCGGCACGATGTACCTCGTGGACTGGGACATTCCGGCCGACACCGGCACGGCCCCGACCTCCGTCACCCGGGCCGCCGACGGCATCGCACCCTCGGGCAGCACCTTTCCCGTATCGAAACATTAAACCGCAGCACACATGAAAAAATTATATGCACTGACAGCTTTACTGCTCGGCATGACGGGGTGCTCCGAAGAGACGATCACCTACACCAATCCCGTCCCGGGCGACGAACCGTCCGGCATTGCGGCCGAACTGGGCATCTCATCGAAAAACACATGGTTCGCCGCTGAAGACGAACGCAACGCCTCGATCGGCTTCAAGAGCCTGGGCGGAGAGGTCGTCGTGGACATCCAGACCAACACGACGTGGAAATACGACGCCGTCAACGCCGGCTGGCTGACCATCGAGAAAGACGACGTCGCCGACCAGCTCGTCCTGAACTGCGAGGGCAACAAGGTCGAGGAGCAGCAGCAGGCTACGATCACCATTACCGCCGGCGACAAGACCGCGACCATCTCCGCCACGCAGAACGCGTACGGCACGCTCGAAATCGCCGCATCGAAAAACAACTTCCAGATTCCCGCCATCGGCGAACTGACCGCCGAATTCGAAGTGCAGTCGACCGACGAAGACTGGATCTTCGAAACCAAAGACTGCCCGTGGCTGCTTCTCGAACAGCAGGGCGACAAAGTCACGATGACGCTCGACCCCAACGAGGAGATCGAGGACCGCGAAACGACCTTCGTGCTGATTGCCGGCGAGGGGGGGGGAAATCCCGTCTCTGAAACGATCCGCGTCACGCAGGACCGCGCCGTCTACGTCAACGTTTCGCTAAAAACCATTCCCCTCTCGCCCACTCCCACCGAATCCGACAAAAAAGAGTTGGGAATCAGATCCAACTACGACTGGGAGTACACGCTTTCCGAAAATTCCGACTGGCTCTCCGCCACGAAAACCGAGCAGGGACTTACAATCACCGCCGAGACCAATTCGAGCGGATCGTCCCGCACCGCAACCATCACCGTATCGGCCGGCGACGGCAAACAGAACCAGACCGAACAGGTCGTCACCGTCTCCCAGACCGGCCTGGACCTCGACGCCTTCATCCTCGGAATCGACATCACCTCGTCGAGCCTGAAGACCTATCTGCCGTTCGACAAGGCCATCGACGCCACCATCGACTGGGGCGACGGCAGCATCGAGGAGAACGTCACCTCGGCCTACCCCTCGCACACCTACACCGACCCGGGCTACTACATCGTCTCGGTCAAGGGCAGCGTGACGTCGCTCAACTCCTACGACATCCCCGACTACGGACTGGGCAACCAGTTCAGGGAGGTTTACAACTGGGGCCGCACGGGGCTGACCTCGATGGCGCGCGCATTCCAGAACTGCCGCGAGCTGAAACGGATTCCCTCCGACAACACCGAAGCCTTCGCCAAGGTCACCACCTTCCACTATGCATTCACCGACTGCCGCGTCCTCGAAGCCGTTCCCGACGGGCTGTTCGACCATGCAACCGAGGCGGAAACCTTCGCCTACTGCTTCCAGAACTGCAACATGGTCACCGAAGTGCCCGCCGACCTGCTTTACAACTGCACGAAGATCACCTCGGTAGGTTCGCTCTTCTCCGGCACGGCGATCACCCAGATCGACGAGGATTTCTTCTCTCGCAACACGGAGCTGACCGACTGTTCGATCATCTTCTCGAACGGCAAACTGAAGACGGTTCCCGAAAAACTCTTCGCCAACAACAAGAAGGTGACAACCTTCAACTCGCTGTTCGCCAACAGCGAGTCGTTCGAATCCGTCCCGGCCGGCCTGTTCGCCAACAACCCCGAGGTCGACTCGTTCCGCATGCTCTTCTCGGGAACAAGCCTGAAATCCGTCCCGGCCGGCTTGTTCGCCAACAACCACAAGGTCACCAATTTCCAGAGCGCATTCAGCAAAACGGCCATCCAGAGCGTTCCCGCCGACCTGTTCGCAGGCTGCGACAAGGTGACGACCTTTATGAGCTGTTTCACCGGATGCAGCGAACTGCAAAGCGTCCCGGCCGAGCTGTTCAAAAGCAGCGGAGCCTTCACGACCGTGACGAAGACCGCCTTCAACAACATCTTCAAGGACTGCACCTCGCTGACCGAAGTGCCCGCAGGGCTGTTCGACGGCTTTACCCTGGTCACCGCCTTCAACGACGCCTTCAACGGCTGCGCGTCGCTCACGACGCTCCCCGCAGGGCTGTTCGCCACCAATACGGCGGTCACCTCGTTCACCAATGTCTTCAAAGGCTGCACCTCGCTCAAAAGCATCCCCGAAGGCGTCCTCGGCGGACTTTCCAAAGTCACCTCGTTCTCGGGCCTGTTCGCTGGCTGCACGGGGCTTGAAGAGATCGGCGCCAACATCATCTCCGGCTGCGCCGCCTGCAAGAATATCTCCTCGATGTTCAAGGACTGCGACAACCTGAAAACCGTTTCCGCGGAGGCTTTCGCCGGCGCACCCGCGATCACCAACATCGGCAGCCTGTTCGAAAACTGCACGCTGCTCGAAAGCGTTCCGGAGGATATTTTCGCCGGGATGCCGAATCTGGCGACCGCTACCAGCGTATTCGCGGCGTCGGGACTGAAAACGGTTCCCGCCGGTCTGTTCAGCCGCAATCCCTCCGTCACGACCTTCGGCAAGGTGTTCCAGAACTGCGCCGCACTGACGACGCTGCCCGACGGACTGTTCGCCGGCAACCCGAAAGTGACGACCTATTCCAACGCCCTGGAGAACTGCACGGCCCTCGAATCGGTCGGCCTCCTCTTCGGGAAGAGCACGGCCTCGGCCAAATGCGACCGCCTCTTCGCAGGGGCCACGGCGCTGAAGAGCGTGCCCGCCGGAATCTTCGACGGACTGACCGGGGCGACGGCCTTCAACAACACATTCTCCGAATGCTCCGCCCTGGAGACGATTCCGGCAGGGCTCTTCGCCAAGAACGTCAACGCGACCACCGTGGCCCAGTGCTTCCTGAACTGCACCCGCCTCACGACGGTTCCCTCGCACCTGTTCGAAGCCAACACCAAGACGAAGACCCTGACGGAGATGTTCTCCGGCTGCTCGGGAATCGAAAGCATCGCGCCGGACGCCTTCACGGGACTGAACGGCACGTCGCTCAATTTCCAGAAGGCATTCCTCAACTGTACCTCACTCCGGGAGATCCCCGACGGGCTGCTGAAAACCACGCAGATTTCAACCTACACCAGCCTGTTCGCCGACTGCACGGGACTGGTCCGCGTCGGATCGGAGGTGTTCAACTGCGCTTCGGCCACCATGTTCAATTCGGTCTTCGACGGCTGTACGTCGCTCGAAGAGGTCGGCAAGAACATGCTGGTCAGCCCCGTCAAACTGACCAGCGTCGCGAATCTCTTCCGCGATTGCGGGATGCTCAGGAGCGTTCCGGTGAGCCTGTTCGACGAAGCCGTGAAGCTCAAGACGCTGACTTCGACCTTCCAGGGCTGCGCGTCGCTCGAAGGCGAATCGCCCTACACGGTCGTCGACGGTGTGAAATACCACCTGTACGACCGCACGGCGGAGAATGCCGCCGCCTCGGGACTCACCGCGATCACCGCCGCCAAGAGCAGTTTCGCGGGATGTACGAAACTCTCGGACTACGACAAGATCCCCACCACATGGAAGGAATAGACGAACACAAAACGATCCCGAACATGAAAAATACGATAATATGCAGCATCGCAGTGCTGTCGGCCGCACTGCTGGCAGCCTGCACCGAAACCACCCGGATATGGCCGGAGGAGGGCGAAAGCAAGGCCTACGTGGAGGTGTCGAGCCAAAAAGTGATCTTCGACGCCGACGGAGGCAACGCCGTGATCACCGTGGCGACGAACGCCGACGGCTGGGACTACGCCGCCGAAGGCGACTGGTTCACCGTCGCCCGGCAGGACGGCAACGCCCTGCTGGTCGAGACCCTGATCAACGCCGGAGCCGAAACCCTGACGGGCAAACTCACGGTCAGCGCCGAGAAGAACGGGGAGACCGTTTCGCAGGAGGTCGCACTCGTACAGCGCGCCGAACGGAGCGTCAACCTGAGCGCCGAAGGCACGGCCAACTGCTACATCGCCCGGACCGGCGGCGTTTACAAATTCGACGCATCGGTCAAGGGCAACGGCGGCGGCGACGGAGTCAGCGACTACATCGCCAACTACGGACTCGCCATCGAGGACGGCGCCTTCGCCGAACTGCTCTGGGAATCGCGCCACGACGGCGACAAGACCATGTCGCGCGAAATCATCGACGGCGCGCCGATCTACCGGGGCGGCTACGTGACCTTCTCGACGGGGCGTTCGGAGGGCAACGCCGTGATCGCCGTGAAGGACATCAAAGGCAACATCGTCTGGAGCTGGCACATCTGGGTCTGCAACGACGAAATCACGGCGCACGACCACATCGACTCGGAAGGCAAAGTCGCCGCCGTGATCATGGACCGCAACCTCGGAGCGCTGAACAACACCCCGATGGACGTGGGCAACCGAGGCATGTTCTACGAGTGGGGCCGCAAGGACCCCTTCACGCCTTCGCGATCGCCCTACCACGCGGATACCGACGGCAACAACGTCCCGGCCTACAACGAACCGAACACCGCGATCGGCGACGGAACGGGAACATGGGTCTACAACGCGCAGGCCGCCGTGCTCGCCACGCCGCCGGCCAACATTCCCAATTCGATCCTGAACCCGATGACCTACCTGCAATCGCCGTACAACGGCCACGCCGACTGGTACTGCACGGGAACAGACCCGAAGGCCACGCATCCGGGACTGTGGGGTCCCGAGAAGACCATTTTCGACCCCTGCCCTCCGGGCTACAAGGTCCCGGGACCCGATCTCTGGGGCATTCCCGCCGGAAACAACTCGATCACCAACGGCGGCGCAGCGGCGGATTACGACGAAACCGGCGTCAGCGCCAAATGGGACTGGAACGCCTACGAAGACTGCGGGCGCCGCTGGAAAAACACCGGCGACTACTACCCGATGGCCGGCAACATCTACTACACGGACTACATCTCGGTGAGCATCTGCAACTACACGGGCGGCATGGCATTCTACTGGACCGCCCAGGCGACTCCCGACGCGACGAAGTCATCGGCCTACTTCGTGAACTTCAACCCCAACTGGTGCAATTACAGGCTCGGCGAGCACGACTGTTCCGCACAGATACGCTGCATCCGGGAATAACACTAAAAACTGATCGTCTATGAAATATCCATTCAAATCGCTTCTCCTGGCGGCAACCGTCCTCGCGGCGGCATCGTGCGCCAAGGACGACACGCAGAGCGGCGGCGAAGAGACCGCGGGTCCCGTCATCGTCAACGCCTCCCCGGCGGCCATCGGCGGCGAGATCATCCTCAAACTGAAGACCGAGGCCTCCGGCATCGTGGAAAAGAGCCGCGCGCAGGGCGTTTCGAAAGGCAGCGGCATCGACGAGATCGACCGCATCCTCAACACGGTGAACACCGTACGTTTCGAACGGCTCTTCCCGGACGGCGGGCGTTTCGAAGAACGCACCCGCAGGGAAGGCCTGCACCTCTGGTATTACGCCAAATACGACCCGTCGGTCCCGACGAGCGAGATGGCCAGCCTGCTCTCTTCGTGCAAGGACATCGAAATCATCGAATACTCGCTGGCCGCCGAAACTTCGGACCACCGCCGCGCGGCATCTCCCGCCGCCGGGGCGCAGAGCGTCACCCGCGCCATCGCAGACGAGGTGCGCAACGTCCCCTTCCCGTTCAACGAGAGCGAACGCTCGCAGCAGATGCAATGGCACTACAACAACACGGGAAACATCTTCGCGCAGACGAGCCAGCTGGGCGCCGACGCCAACGTATACGCTGCCTGGCAGCTCTCGACGGGCAATCCCGACGTGATCGTCGCCGTCGTGGACCAGGGCGTCAAGTACGACCACGAAGACCTGGCCGCCAACATGTGGGTCAACGAGGCCGAACTGAACGGCACGCCGGGCGTCGACGACGACGGCAACGGCTATGTGGACGACATTTACGGCTACAACTTCACCAAGGAGACCGGCGAACTGGATTTCTCGGCCGAACTGATGCACGGCACGCACGTCGCCGGCACGATCGCCGCCGTGAACAACAACGGCGTGGGCGTCTGCGGCATCGCAGGCGGCTCGGGCAGGGGCGACGGCGTGAAGATCATGTCGTGCGAGATTCTCGGCAAGTCGGAGTCCGGATCGTCGGGCGCCGGACTGGCCGGACAGATCCGCGCCATCAAGTACGCCGCCGACAACGGCGCCGTGATCTGCCAGAACAGCTGGGGATACACCGCCGGAACCATCTCCGTGACCGACTGGACACGCGGTTCCTACTCGGCGCTCTCGCGTGCCATGGAGTACTTCAACAAATATGCGGGACTGGACGAAAACGGCAACCAGACAGGCCCGATGGCCGGCGGCATCGTCCTCTTCGCCGCGGGCAACGACGCTTCGAGCGAGGTCTGCTATCCCGCCGCCGACGCCAACGCGATCAGCGTGGGCGCAACCGCGTTCACGGGCGCCCCGGCCTACTACACCAACTACGGCACATGGGTCCAGATCTCGGCCCCGGGCGGCGACCAGATGCTGAGCAACGCCTACGGCGGCGTTTACAGCACGAGCGTGGCCGCCGACGGCTCTTCGGGCTACGAAGGCAGCCAGGGGACCTCGATGGCCTGCCCCCACGTGTCGGGAGCCTGCGCGCTGGCCGTCAGCTATTACTACGGCACTGAAAAACGCAAGGGCCTTACGGGCGAAATGCTCCGGCAGGCGCTGTTGAGCAGCACCCAGTCCGTCGACCGCTACTGCACCGGCAAATACCAGCAGTATCTGGGCAACATGGGCATCGGCAGCCTCGACACCTACAAGCTGCCGCGGAACATCGCCAAGATCGACGGCATCCCGGCGCAGCGGGTCGGCGTGGGCGACACCGTCAGCATCGACCTGGGCGACCACTTCACCGCCACCAATGTCCTGGGGTACACCGTTTCCGTTCCCGACCTCGTGAAGATCGAACTTCGGGGCGGAGTGATGAAGCTCACCGGCCTCAAGAAAGGCCGGACGACGATCATCGTCTCGGACGGCGCGGCCATTCGCAAACCGATCGAGGTAACCGTCGAATGACACATTCACTAACGCAAAAGAGAATCAAACCTATGAAAACCTTTTATAAATACGCGGCATTCGCGGCGGCGGCCCTCGCGGGACTGTGCGCCTGCTCGTCGGACGACGACGCGGCGGAGACCGGCTCCGGCCTGCAACCCGTCGCACAGCCGCAGATCATCGTCAGCGACCTGACGACCACCGGATTCACCCTCCGCTGGGAAGCCGTCGACGACGCGGGGTCCTACGTCTACACGTTCGACGGCGGGAGCGAGACCTCGACGACCGGCTGCCGGCTGGAATTCAACAGTCTGGAACGGCAGAAAGAGTATGTCGTGGCGGTCAAGGCCTGCCCCCGGGACCCGGCCGAATACACCGAATCCCCCTTCACCTACATCCACGTGCTGACCGACGATCTGGAGCAGCTTCCCCAGCCGAAGATCACGCTCGGCAGCGCCTATGCGTCGAAAACCGTCATCTCCTGGACCGAAGTGCCCGAAGCGGAACTCTACGAGTTCTCGGTCGACGGCGGGGAGGTGTCGACCACCCGAAACCGTACGGTCATCCTGTCGAAACTCGACAAGGGCCGCACCTACTCCTTCTCGGTGCGCGCCATGACGTCCGACGCCACGCGCTTCACCAACTCGGAAGCCGCACAGCTCTCGTTCGTCACCTCGGACGCCGACGTTCCGCCGCTGGTCATCGCCCCGACGACGATCATCTCCGACGCCGTGGCGTTCGACATCTACGCCTCCAGCGACGAAACCTACTATTATGAAATTCTCCCGGCCACGACCTTCGCCAAGTATTCGCCCGAAGAGCTGATGACCGCCTTCCAGACCTATATCGTCGAATACGCCCAAAAGCAGGGCATCAGCCTCCAGCTGGCCATGGCCTCGATGCTCAAGTCGGGAACCCAGAGCCTCCAGATGACGGGACTCACCCCCGAGTTGAGCTACGTGATCTTCGCCTTCGGCATGGACCTGCGGGGCAACATCACCTCGAACCTCTCCTCCACGCAGTTCAAGACCACGGCCGACGGCTACTCCGCCGGTCCGAACTACGGCGGCAGCGACTGGTTCACGCAGCGGTTCTACATCACCAACGCCTACCTCGCCCTGACGGGTTACGGCTGGACCAACTCCGTGTGGACCCACTGGAAGGGAGACGACGTGACGGACGTCCGCTACCGTACGCTGACGACCAAGCTCTTCAATCAGGTCTTCTCCGATCCCTACGACCAACAGGCCATCGCCGCATTCCTGAAAGACCCCAATTACGGAGTCCAGTTCAACCCCGAGCTGCTCTCGGCGACGGTAAACAGCGCCGACGGTTACAACGGACTTACGGAAGGAGTCAGCACCGGCACGTCCTACACGCTGCTCACGCTGGCCACCTCGTCGAGCGGCGCCGAAACGGTCTGCGTCAACTCCGTCACCACGAAGACCAGCACGGCCGCAGCCGCGTGGTTCGCAGCCGCAGCCTCGACCAACGCCAACTACGGCCCGACGCACAACACCGTGGCCGGCGTCATGAAGGGCATCGACATCGCAACGGTGCGTTACGCGATTTTCAAACAGAGCGCCCTGGCGAACGTCAGCACGGACAACTATCCGGCCGTGATCGAAGAGTTCGGACACGACCTCAAGGAGGAGTACCTCCCCTACATCAACGGAAACGGCTTTGCCATCCTCTTCACCGGGGAGAGCGGCGTAACGCCCGAAACCACGTACGTCTTCATGGCGACGGCGACCAACACGGTCGGCGACAAAGTCACCAAATGGGGTTCGGCGACCACCAGCGCGGCTCCGGACGCCGCCCGGGCGAAGGCGCAGGCCGCAACCCGAACGGACGAACCGCTCCGGTCGCCCGCCGGGAAACCCATCGCCAACCCCGAGAAGTTCATCTACCCGATGGAGAGCGTCCAGCTGCCCGCCGGAGCGAAACCCGAAGGCGACCTCTGGACCATCATTCACAACACGCACAACATCAAATAAGAGTACATCTATGAACAAGATAGCAGCAATTCTCTGGTGCATCCTGTCGCTGGCATGGACGACGGCCTCCTGGGCGCAGAACGTCGCCGTCAGCGGCAAAGTCACCGGAGCCAACGGCGAAGCCATCATCGGCGCGAACGTTCTCGTGGAGGGCACTACGCAGGGCATCACGACGAACGTCGACGGAGACTACACCCTGACGAACGTCCCGGCCAACGCCACGCTCGTCGTCTCCTACCTGGGCTACAAGACCGAGAAAATCCCTGTCGGCAACAAGACCCGCATCGACGTCACGCTCCGGGAGGACACCGCCGAGATCGAAGGCGTGATGGTCGTGGCCTACGGTACGGCCAAGAAGGAGTCGTTCACCGGTTCGGCCGCCGTCGTCAAGGGCGGCGAACTCCAGAAGCGCGTCGTGGGCAACGTCACCAAATCGTTCGAAGGAACCGTAGCCGGCGTGCAGGTCGCCTCCGGCGGCGGCCAGCCGGGCGAGGCGGCATCGGTCATCATCCGCGGCATCGGGTCGGTGAACGCCTCGGCGACACCGCTATACGTGGTCGACGGCATCCCCTTCGACGGGTCGCTCAGCGCGATCAACCCCGCGGACATCGAGACGATGACCGTGCTCAAGGACGCATCGGCAGGTGCGCTCTACGGCGCCCGCGGAGCCAACGGCGTCATCGTCATCACGACCAAGAAGGGCAAGAAGGACAAAATCCGCATTTCGTACAAGGGCAACGTCGGAATCGCCTCGCGCGCCATCCCCCGCTACGACCTGGTCGACATGAAAGATTACGTCGAAATGAGCTACGAAGCGCTGCGCAACAGCGCCCAATACGGCACGGGCATGGATTTCGAGGGCGCGAGCCGCTACGCCGCCGCCAACCTCGGCCAGCAGATCGGAGGACTGAAGAATCCCGAATACTACAACCCGTACAAGAACTACACGTGGGAGACGCTGATCGACCAGTCGACGGGCAAGATCCGTTCGGATGCCAAAGCTGCATGGAACGAGAACTGGCTGGACGAAATCAGCGACAATTCGGCCATACGCACCGAGCACATCGTCTCGGTGAACGGCGGTTCGGAACGCGCCAACTACGTCGCATCGCTGGGATACTACATGGAAGACGGCATTCTCCAGAACACCGACTTCTCCCGCTACACGGGCCGCGTGGGCGCCGATTCGCAGGCCAAGAGCTGGCTCAAGATCGGCATGAACGCCAACTTCGCCCACAGCGAATCGAGCTACCAGAGTTTCGAGGACGCAAGCACGTCGAACGTCTGGTACACGGCGCAGTTCATGGCCCCGGTCTATCCCGTCTACCTGAAGGACATGGCCGGCAACAACGTGCGCGACGCCGACGGGCGGCTGCAATACGAATACGGATCGGAGGATGACAACGGCTACGCCAACCGCCCCTCGGCCCAGGGCTTCAACTCGAAGGCCGAACTTTACAACAACAAGGCCTACTACACCCGCAACTCGCTTTCGGCGCGCAGCTACATCACCTTCGGGACGGTCAGGGAGGAGGCCCGGCTCTACGGACTGAAACTCACGATGAACTTCGGTACGGACTACACCGACTACCAGCGCACGCTGGTCTACGACAAGGAGCACGGCAATGCGGCCCAGCAGGGCGGACGCCTCAGCAAGACCAACACCCGCACGCTGAGCTACACGTTCAACCAGCTGCTGACCTACGACCGCACGTTCGGCGACCACTCCCTCAACCTGCTGGCCGGCCATGAGTACTACCGCTACAAGTACAACTACGCCCTCGGCGAAAAAACCGGCATCGTCGGCGGGATCGACGAGTTGGGACCCGCCGTGACGACCACCGACAACAACAGCTATTCGCACAACTACGGCGTGGAGTCCTACCTCGCGCGCATCAACTACGGCTTCAAGAGCCGTTACTACATCGACGCCAGCTGGCGAACGGACGGTTCGTCGCGCTTCCATCCCAGCGACCGCTGGGGCCATTTCTGGTCGGTGGGCGCCTCGTGGCGCATCTCCGAGGAGCAGTTCATGGAGAACACCCGCCAGTGGCTCGACCACCACACCCCCACAGCATGTCG
>OGOI01001451.1_pt1 | contig 14372 bp, 13 predicted proteins | sample 1552631 | NCBI WGS metagenome assembly OGOI01 (sample SAMEA2580204, study PRJEB22360) | human gut metagenome | biome: human gut; feature: human-associated habitat; material: faeces | place: Denmark | collected 2008/2010 | reverse complement strand
TTCGTCCACATCCATCCGTTTGCGGACGGCAACGGACGGCTGGCTCGTCTCATCTCAAATCTTCCTCTCCTGCGAGCAGGGCTTCCCCCCATCATTATTCCCAAGGAATGGAGCAGGAATACATCACGCTCCTTACCGAACAACGGGAACGTGGGATATTTGTTTCAGGCTCGGAACTTTTGGACATCACTCCCGCAATGCGGAAATTTAAGGGGATGGTCGCTCGGGCATGGGAAGGGACTTGGACAGTGATCGAATGTTTTTCTACGTAACTTTTTTCATGTTGGGCGTGCGGTGCGTTGTGCGGACAGCCTTTTCTCTCGACTGGACGGGTATTCTGGACAGTCCGGACAAATTCAAAACGCACAGAATCCCGCATGCATGATAAAAAAGGAGCCCTCCAACTTGCGGAGGACTCCTTTCTTTGCTCACCAGAGCTTACCGCTGGACTCGTTGCACTCAGCCTCTTGTAACTGGAAGCAAACCAGACTCACTCTCTTCCCACCTCTGAGGAACGAACAGATACCGCGTTTGTTTTGTCCCCCGATCCACTTCGTCTCCATCAACATGCCGTACCTGTTTCGAGTGAGCCAACCAAGCTCCTTGAGATTTTCCCGAAGTATCTGCCGATTGACTTCACGGCAGAGCTCATCCCGAAAGACGTTGGGCTCCACGAGAAAAATGCGTTCCCCATTATCCTCTTCCCAGACATATCCAGCCGGGCTGGAGGGCGCATACCCCAGTTGCCAGCAGGAATCGATTTTGCAGAAACGAGTCTCCGCATGTTTCTGGAAGAAGGTCTTGATCCGTTCCGGAGTGTTTTCGACCTCCCTGTCCCCGATTCCTCCGCGTTCCTGATCCAAACAGAAAAACCGAACTGGACCGTACGTACAGACCGTTTATTTGTCGCCAAATGAGGGTTGCTGGCAAGGTTAGAATCATGCTCAACGCCCCTCACTGAGAGAGCCGCCGGAGGAATATAGAAGCTCCCCATCTTCTGGCCTGGCGTGATTTTTTGAGCTAGTTTAACATATTGAAATAACATAAACTCAGAATAAAGCTCTTTGCGTTACGTAGGTTTTACGGCGTAATTCCGGCGAAAAGAAGGAGATTTGGAACATGTTCACCGAAGCAATACCGCCGAATATCCGGCGCTTGATGCTCTGGAAAAATGAAGCCCCCGGAATACTCTGCCGTATCTCGGGGGCTACTCCAGCGGTTTGGAGCATGGTTCTAGGATGCTGACTTTAACATATAGTACGTCGCTTTCCCTTTGCCTTCTTTGGTAACGACCTCACGCTTGATAAGCGAATTCAAAAGAGCGCGAGTTTTGTCTTCACAAAAACTCAACTCTTGCTGGATGGCCTCGCGTTTCGCACTGCCCCTTTCCAGTACCTTCACGAGGCTGCGCTCGTCCGGCGAAAATTCATGCTCTGTATCAAAGGCTCTCAAAGAGCTCTCGGGCGCAATTTTAACTTCGGTCAGACAATATCAGGGAGCGTGATTTCGTCGCTTTGAGCGCTTGTAGCGGCCAAAAATTGCCAGTTGGAAGCACCCAGAGGCAAATGCAGCCAAAAGGTCTTCTTTTCCAGCACAGGAGCCGGTTTGCTTGCGTTGCAACGTATTCCCACCGTCAAGCCATCTTGTTTCGCCGCCTCCCGTACAGCTGGAGTCCCAAGATCACTTTTCAAAATCTCATTGCTGCTGAGCCGCGCGATGATTGTCCTCGCTCGAATAGTAAATATTTGGCTTCCTCTCGCCTTATCTGAATTGGGAGATACAGACTCAAACTCTGATTTGTGGTGGACAAGGACAACACATAAACGGCTCTTCTGGAGCTCTTCAACCCACGTAAGAACATCTTGTGCAAATTTACCCTGATGGACGCTATCGCCATCAATGCCGTAAGATTATCAAGGAAGACAAAACGACACTGGTGTTCCATAAGGTATCTACGCAACCCGTCTCGAAAGGATTGATCGGTGAGAGAGAAGCTATTGCAGAATTCCGGAAGTTCTGGCGCGAACTTTGAGAGTCCCAAAAAGCGTTTCCCCTTTTCCATATCGAGATGGTGTTGTTTCAGATTGGCGCAGAACTCATCATAAGGAGTTTCCGCATCCACATAAGCGATGTTCCCAACATCATCAAGACATCCTGCAAAAAATGGCCACGGAATTATTACCCGCAAGAAGAGCGTAGCAGGCGGAAAGGGTACACTGTGTCTTGCCAGCCCCCTTTGCTCCCAAAATTAGTGTAAGATTCCTCGGTCGAAAAGAATGATACAGGTTCACATCAGCCAATTTGAAGGCAGTGGGAGGCATCATGGTCTGATTGGTCGGCGGAGGCTCTGATGCCGGATATGCAGATGCCGATGCATCCATTGACTTGTCCCACCTAAAAGTATCAACTTATTGCCATCATTGGATAAATTCATTATATCCACAGGCGTTGTTGACCAGGTTTTGCAAAAAAACAGAAGACCGCTCAATGTCGTTGATATCAACTGCCGTACGGAGCAATTCCGCTTCTGTAATATTATCCAGCTCATCTGCTATCCTCTGGAGATCACAAGGCGGGGCAGCATGAAGGAGGAAATTGCTGGCAACAGAGAAGCGTTCTGCATATGCCCAAAAATACTGATGTTAGGCTCTTACAGACGCAAGGCTCTCCGTACTGGGAGTAGGTACGAATACAACGGGATGACCGTACAGATAATTCCACGGCAGAATAGACAAATCTGTCCCCAGATGTCCGGTGACGACAAAATCTCCTGTGTTCCTCCGGCATTCTTTCAATGCCTTATCCAGCGCGATAGTAGTACGGATATCCGCACAAAAAATGACAGTAGCACTCCGATTTCGATCTATTTCACCCTGATTCAGGAAAAAAAGCTGGTGGATTACATTTACCGATCGACAAGACTCCATCGACAGGGGTTGCAGGGAGGCAAAGTAGATGTTCTCCAGCACGGTATTGGACAAAGCCTCCAATAACTTGTCCCGAATACCCCATGACCGAAATCCGATCTGCACAAGTCGCTACGGGAATTTTGTCGTCAGGGAGAGTAATCACTTCTGGAATGTTATGCCAGCAAGAAGATACATTGGCTCCTGCGGGATAAGATTGTTAAGAGAAATAATAAAAATTATCAATATTGAGATGAACAATATTAGCAAGAGTGGCAAGGGCGTCGAGTTGAGACTGATTAATAAGAATCAGTTGCGCTAATTGTACCAATAAATTGCTGCTCTTCTGGGATATGGCTGTCCACTCAATACCGTTTCGAGTGAACTTATACCGTATATAAAAAATCGGTATGGTGAATAAAGTTAAGCAATTTTTTATTTCTTCTTTCCATAAGCTTCCGCTGTTCTTCCCATTCAGTCAGCCCCATAAATATATTTATATTGATTTAAAATTCAATTAAGTATATATTTTTAATATTGGATAGTCCAATATATTGCATAAATTTTGATGAAAAACTGTTAAGTGAAAGTTTCAGATTGTTTTTGAACCTAAAGTGTTCTTCATGATTTTATCAGGATAAGCTCTTTCCACTCCTGTTATTGAATTATTTCATCTAGATTTTATCATTAAAAAGGATATAGATGATTCAGAGTCTAAATAGACTTATAAAGGTGAGGCTGAAAAGATAAGGGTGAGGACATGGTACATTCCTTGGCGAATAGTCTAGGATGATAGGATGCTGCCCACAGTTTATGCGGACAGCACCCTAAAATTGAGCACGACAGAAGACCCCCCAGCGTTATCACGTTGGAGGAACTATCCTTTATTTTTTCGAGAAGAGTTCAGGATGAGAGGCGACATAGTCAAGAAAATAGTCACGGCAAATGACTATCTTCTTGGGACTGATTTTGGAAAAGCAGACTTCGGGAAACTTGTGGCGATTATTCTGGACGGTGCGCCAGTGAAGGATGCCGTTGGTCAGCTTGTCGAGCTTGGTTACCGGGAAGCAGGGAGGAAGTGTTTCGCGGAGGTAGTTGAAGAATGCCATGAGATCCTCATAATCGTAATCGTATGTAGCATAAAAACCCCCTGTAACACCTTATAATGTCTAAAAATTACGAATCGAAATGCCGCTGACCTATTCAGAGAATGTTGATCCAGTGTGGCTCTTTAGAGAGAAAACGGAAAAGGCAAAGACACAAACCCTGTCCGCGGCAAGATGGTTGCTATAATATCGTGTACTAAGTTCTAAAGGTTTATAGTTTTTTACGATAAGTCCTTTTTCCAAGGTGTCAAGCTCCCTGAAGCAAATTAACGGTATTTCTCAAGGATTCTGGCGGCAAGTGCGCATACCGTTGTGTCATCGCGATGGAACGGTGTCCCATCAGCTCTGCAACTGTGTGGAGAGAAACGCTCTTCTGGACGGCCAGCTCGCAAAAGTATGCCGGAGCGTATGAAAAACCACTCTCTGGCGCGGATCATTCACCCCGGCGTTGAGGCCGAGTTTTTCCACGCAGTCCCCGAAGGCACGGGATACCTGAACGCGTTTTCTCCCTGTTGCAGTCGGGAAGAGGAGGCTTTCCTTGTCCTGCCTCGTGAAACGCCGTCAAGCATCGCTTTGACTGGCTCTGTCAGAAAGGCAAAGCGGTTTTGGCCGTTTTTGGGGTCACGGATAAGTACTTGATCATTTATAAAATCGATGGCCCCCCACGTAAGGTTATGAATCTCCCCAGCCCGAAGCCCGCAGTAGAGAGCCAGCAGGCATTCATCATGGAGAGCCAAAGAAACATTTTTGATCTCCGCAAGCAACGCATCGGCTTCGTCTTTGGAGAGGAAACGAAGTCGTCGGTTGTCAATCTTGGGCCTGCGTACTCTTCGTGCAGGATTTTCGCCTGTCACGAACTCTTGAGCGAAAGCCGCATTCCAGAGGAGAGAGACGACCGCCACGGCATACTGCGCTGTCCGTGGAGCAAGTCCCGCCTTCATAATCGAACCAACTATGGCATCAATGTGGCTTTTTTCAGCACATTAAGCGGAAGATTTCCAATCTGGGGACGAATCCAGTTTCGGAAGAGCTTCTCTTCATTTTTTGTGGATTTTTTGTGCGCAGTGCCTCAGGGGAGTAATAGCGATCCCAGAACTCGCCAATAGTCATGAGTCCGACCTGACGTTCTACGGTTTCTGCCTCGGTTGCTGCCTTTCGTTCCCGCAGTGTGGTGGGGCCTGTGCCCGAACGCGCAGCCTCTTTCAGGCGGGCAAGTTCGAGACGTGCTTTGGCAAGCGTCATACCTTCGCTGGCCCAGCCAAGGCTTTCTTCCGTACGCTTGCCGCGTTGATCTGGATGCGCAGCGTGGAGTAGGCATCTGGCCGGATGCCATGCTTGCGTGTTGCGTGGTAGCGGACCCTGATGTCTTCCTCAAGAGTTTTCCATTTTTGTGACATGGTGATTCTCTGGACGTTGGTCCCGAACTTGTCCCCATTTTGTCCCCACTTTTTTTGTGATGGAACGTGTAGTCCCGTGAGAAATTGGATTATCTTTTTCATTCACATGACTCTTGCGTCGAGCGTTTTTTGTGGTGGGATGTGGTATCCTCGCCTGCGTGGCGGTTTCCTTCATGCTTTTGATAAAAACACTCCGTTCCTTTTCGTGGGGAACGGAGTGTCAGTTTACTGTATCCTGGGAGTTGGCCTCTCAATGAGTCGTCGGACATCCTCCAATGTTTCTCCCCTTGCTACCTCCACTACAAAAGAAAATACCTGACTGGTATCACTAAACTGGTTAAGTTTTATGACTAAAGAGGGGCCAATCTTTTCAAAACGGGAAAGTAAGAGACTGGTTACTGCAGAGCGTAACCCCTCAGCTTTTCCTCTTGCCTCTCCCTCAATAACTCCTTCAGCTTTCCCAGCCTCCTTGCCCTTATTATAGAATTCCGGAAACCAGTATTCCTCAAAAGACTTCATGGGAGTGGTGATGCCTTCTTGCATAGCGATTTCCTCTATACTTTGCTTGATGGGTGATTCGGTAATATCCAGATGGGTCTGCTGGACGTAGTTCAGGAACAGCCTGATGGTGTCCATGAGTTCCCTGTTCAGAAGCAGGAAAATCCTTGCTATCTGTTCCACGGGATGCCTGAGCAGCAACGTCTGAAGAAGGAGAAGCATGGCGTTGTCCGCAAGGTTTGCCTGCAGCTTTTCTTCTGGCAGCTCGGCAAGATTGAAGACAAGCATGGAAAAATCGGGGATGCACACGCTGAACGGCGTGTCTTCCACGAAAAGTTCCCACATCTACTTTCCGTTCCATTTCCCTCTACCGTGATAGAAGACGATGGGGATATGATGAAGGGAATATGACCTGCCTTGGCCTGATATCGTCCCGAACTGACCTTATCCTCCCACATGAGCGTCATGTACCTGAGCCGCTGGAGAGTGTAGCTTATGAGCAGGGATTGAAACACGGAATGTCTTTTAGAAAAATTTCTGAAAGAAAAATTTCATGTCATGGAATTGAAAACAAGCGAGATAACCAGTCGTCACAGCAGACAACTGTGACGGTTGCCTTGCTGCCAAACTCAGATCAAAAAATCAGATTGTCTGTATATGCAGTATCCATATATAATTAACTAAGTATTTCTTGTTACTTGAACTAGGAATAATATATACCATAATGAAAATGTGTCACGGATGTCTCGTTTGTCGTCCATCATCCAGATGATTCGTAGTGATCCTCATCAAAACCTGAGCAGACTTATTGCCAATCTGGGTATTTCCCATAGTCAATTCTATAAAGACAAGGAGGCTCTGAAGAAAGTCGGTTTCAACTTTGTTTATCGAAAGACAAGCGGGTTTCATATCACTGAGGACAGATTTCCCCGTTGACTGATCTGAGTCTGTCAGACTGGATTATTCTGATGTTTGCACTGAAACACTTGAGTACGAGCGGCGATGGAATGCTGACCGCAAGGGGGTGGAAGGGAAGAAAACTTGCTGGAGGTTTGGATTACCCGTTTCGTGAACATTTGCTGTCTTTAATTGAATGTATCACAGAAAAAGGCTTTGATTGGTTAAGTCTGAAATCTTTTCAGTCCTGAGTCAGGCTGTGACTGATGGGTGTCGTATTAAAATACTTTACCAAAGCAGCGAAGGCTGGATGATACGCTGGAGGGAAATAGATCCCAAAAGGGTCTATATGCAGCAAAAAATACTGCATCATTATGCAAGGATAGTGGATAAAAATGAATTTCAATGGAAGATCCTCAGGTTGAGCCGGATTCAACAGATCAGGTTTACAGGTGTCAGTGTAACGTGGCATCCTGATGCTGATGATGGATTTCTTGAACGTCAGCGAAATGCCTTTCTAGCTTTCTTGGGGACGGAAAAGCATCCTGTAAGTATTCGTTTTACGGGGAATGCCGCTCATTACGTACTGGAAGAAAAATGGCATTCAAGTCAGTAGCTCGTGAAAAATACTGCTGGAAGCATAACAATAAGCTTTCAGGTTGCAGAATCTCAGGAAGTTATCTATTGGGCAAGACAATTTAGTTCTGATGCTGAAGTTGGGGAGATGGATATTCTTTACCTAATTTTGTATTGAAAATGCATTATCTTTTTAGCTCTGTCAGGGAAAAGTTTATGATTTTTATTCTCAGTAACGGTTGAAGCAGAAAACATGGTGAGATGCTCAACTTTCTCTTTTTTAATAGGGGGCTGATGTAGTCATAGTAACCATAGTATGATTTGTAGTCTTCATAAAAATTCTAATTTTTGTCGTTCCCAAGCCCTTGACTCGGTTTGTACCGTTTTTTGTGCTATTTTTTTATAAATTATAATTATATAGTGGATGAGTTTTGCGGGGGAGGGAGTATGATCCGGTATAGTCGATTGAGATGTTATGTACTTGCACTTTGCTGAGAAATGGTATATAAAAATAGGATTATGGTTAGCAGAGAGGGTTCTCTCTGAGCATTTTAAGGAGGATTTGTAGATATCCTCATGGCGGTGATTAAAGCGAAATTCGCATTCTTTCAAATGGAAATAGAAGGTATGCTTGTGAAGGCCCCGGAAGCGGACGAGTCGAGTTTTGGCAAAAGCCCAAAAGCCCAAAAGCTTTCTATTTCATAGAGATGGGAATGCTTGTTAGCAAACTCGTTGTTGCCATGCTCAACATGAAAGTGCTTCTGATAGCCCAAATCACCAGGCCATCGTAGCCACGCCAGCCATCAGAGTGAATAACGCTTTCAAGCTCCACACGGCCACGAATTATTCCCTGGAGAGTGGGTTTGAGCAGTCTGGCACGAACTCAGTGTATACACCGCTTGAATAGGCCAAAAACAATGGTTTTGCCGTGGATACCTCGGCCCTTTACGCCTTTGACCCGGCGTGCGTCGAAGTAACTCTCATCCACTTCAACTTCGCCGCTAACAGGGGATTCCAACTCACAATAGCGGGCGATTCTTTCTTTGAAGGCGGCAAGGTAACGATTAATAGTATTTTTATTCAGATTCGTTACCGCAGCGATTTGCGAGGCGTCCAAATCCACGACAAAAAGTCGGACGATTTGTCGGATTTTGGCCTCTGAAATTTTAGAACGATAAGCGTACTTGTTTTTCATTGCCATGACTTACTTTTAGCCACTTTATGGACTCTGTGCTAGTCATGACCCTAAAAATAAAATAATTTCCAAAAATATCAATTAATCTTATTATATTTTTACTATCTCTTTTGTTGTAGTCGGGTCATTCATATACCCAAACTAGATACCGGCTATGACATTCCTCAACTTTTTTGTGATCTGAATAGAATAGCAGCAATTTTGCCAAGGAACAACGGTCTTACGCTTCCACTCTGCCATGCGTTTGAACCTTTAGGTATACTTGACACAAAAAGGATTTATTCATGATATGTGAGCAGAATTACAGGGGGCGATTATCCTCTACGCGGATACAGGCTGAATACCTTTGGAAGGTATCTCGTAGATTTTTTGGGTAACTATTAATATTAAAGTGGATAAAAATTAAGAGAAAAATAAAGTTCATAAATAGGCAAATGGTGGAATATGAAAAAGTACAGGTTGCATATTTTTATATATGCAAGAAGTCTGGCAGTAATTTATACTTTTGCTCAGAATAGAATATGAAAGATGTCAGTGTTGCTGTAAGCGTAATTGTCCCTGTTTTTAATGTTGAACAATACATTACACAGTGTTTGAACTCGATTGTTAATCAATTATTTGTAAATATTGAAATTATATGTGTGTATACAGAAAGTACAGATGAATCATGGTCTGTACTGAACCAATTTTCTCAAAAAGATTCTCGTATTAAAATTGTATGCAGAAACGATGGCGGTCTGGGTGGTGCCAGGAACTATGGCCTTCAATATGCAGTTGGAGAATATGTCGTCTTTGTTGACAGTGATGACTGGATAGACAATCATATGCTGTCTGATATGTATCATACAGCGAAGAATAATAACCTTGACGTTATTCTTTGTGCGATCAATTCATATGATGATACAGCTGGCACACTTATTCCTCATGATTGGTGCTGGGATTTACCTTTTCCAAAAAATCTTGATAATGTTACATTTTCTTTTTCTGATATTGCAACAGCCTCTTTTGTTTCCAATGTGGCACCTGTGACCGCGTGGAATAAAATGTACAGGCGCCAGTTTCTCAATGAGGAAAATCTGCGCTTTCCTGAAAATCTTCGTTTTGAAGATAATCCCTTCTATTACGAGATGATGATCAAGGCAAAAAGAATCAGATTTACTCGAAATAGATATTATTACTATAGAAAAAATAGAAAAGGTTCTTTGCAGAATCTTGCAGCAAATGACAAAAGCATATTTGATATTATTGATATTTTAGTTTTAATAAATAATATACTGCGCACAAATTCTGTCCCTTCTTCAGTACAAAAAGGATTTTTGAAGTACACTGTTGCTGAATTGTACTGGCGATATAGGGTAATTACCGAAAAAAAAAGAAAATTTCTACAGCAGATTTATGAAAAGCTTGGCGATGATATCTACTACGAAGTTGTATCTGTTTTATTAAAAAAGGGTTTCAATAAACGTATTATTGAACTGGCTCGTCTTCAGCAGCCAAAAGTTTCAATAATTGTTCCAGTATATAATACCGCAAAATATCTCCCTGCATGTATTGATTCTGTACTCAGCCAATCTGTGCGTGAAATTGAAGTTATTTGTGTTGACGATTGCTCGTCTGATGATTCTTGGTCGGTTCTTGAACAGTATGCTAGAAAAGATAACCGTATTACATTGGTGCGAAACGAACGCAATAGTGGAGCTGGTGTCTCGCGGGATAAAGCACTTGAAATGGTTACTGGTGAATTCATATTTTTTCTTGATTCTGATGACCTCCTCCCAGACAATGATGTACTGGAAGAGTTATATGAAGCCTGCCTGAAAAATAACGCTCTGGCCTGTGCAGGCAATCTGTTGCAATTCAAGGATGGCGATATTGCAAATCAAACCAGAACTGCAATTATGTTCTTTGAGAATACTCGTGAGTATAACTATACCGAGTATCAGCCCCATTCAACATGGGGGTTTACCCGTTTTATCTTTAATACAGAATTTATTTTAGAAAATAATATCTCGTTCAATGGTCTTCGTTATTACGAAGATCCGTATTTTTTTGTTAAATACATGTCGCTTGCTCATAAGTTCATTGGGATAAATAAAGTTGTTTACCTATATAGGCAATGTAGCGGGCATCACAGCACTTTAAATGCACACCAGATGGTTAGTTATCTTACTTCTGAATATAGCATATTAAATTGTTTGAAATCCGTTGATCTGTCCATGTACTGGCAAGAGTATCAGTTTTTTTTGTCTCAGTGCTCCAAGGTTCAACTTTTGAGCCATTTTGAGTCGTTTTCAACCATAGTCCTTTGGTGCGACAAAATTTTTTCTGAAGCAAGCTGCACCTGTTATGATAAATATATAGAGCCAAGCCTGCTTTACAAGTCATATAATAGCTTTGTATTGGGAAATAGCTTAACCGGTTCATCTGATCGAAAAAAAATCAGAAAAGGATTTCGTTCAATGATAAAGGCACTCTTTCGCCCGATATATCATATTTTCAGAAATCGTATGATGCAGATAGTCAGTGATTCAAACAAAATTTTTTATTCAGAACTGAATCGTCTGATACAGACAGAAGTTGATACATCAAAACGGAATTATGCAGAGTTAAGTTCAAAGATGGAATCAATTGCTTCAATATACAATAACGAAGTAAAAGATTTTCAAAAAAATATGAAAGATATTTTTGTTGCACCCAATGCAATAGATCGATTTCTTAATGATTATTCTTTTGTAAATATGATAAAAGATAAAAAAATATTTCTTGTCGGAACTGCTGAACATAGCAATATTGGTGATGCGGCTATCGTTGCAGGCGAATATGAATTTTTGAAAAAATATTATCCAGATTACAAAATTGTTGAAATTTCCGCATACAAATTTGAAGAAGAATATCCGCTTATGCAGTCTGTCATTACCAACGACGACATGATATTTATTCATGGTGGCGGCAACTTAGGTACTCTGTATTCAAATGAGGAAAATGTGCGACGGACTGTCATCAATGATTATCCTAATAATAAAATCGTTATCCTTCCCCAAACAATTTATTTTTCCGATGATGAATCCGGGAAAAAAGAACTTTTGATCTCTTCAAAAATTTATAACAGGCATAAGCATCTCACCATCTTTACTCGTGGTCTTGAAAGTCTAACCTTTGCGAAAAGGCATTTCTCCAGAGCCTGCTGTGTAAATATGCTTGACTCGGCACATATGCTGCATGCCGATTATGGATATGAGCGCAACGGTGTTCTCCTTTGTATTCGAGATATTACTGATGAATCTGGTCTCACGGAAAATCAGTATGATACCGTCTTCAAGCTTGTGAAGGGTGTTTATCCTGACGTTGAAACATCAAAAAATATTTACTGTGACGACATCCCGAAAGAAATTAGAAGGCGAGTTGTCGACAATGAGTTACGTCTTTTTTCAAGGCACAAGGTAATTGTGACAGACCGGCTTCACGGGCTTATTTTCTCCGTCATCACCAGAACTCCCTGTGTGCTGCTGAGTGCCTATAATCAAAAAATTGCAGAGTTTGCAGAAAATTTTGCTGATTCCAATGCTGTTTTCTTTATTGACAAAGATATCAGTAAGCTGTTGCCCTCAATTAAGGAAGCGTTGCGTGTGACGTCTCCAACATACCCAATTTTTGATAAAAATGATTTTTTCTTCCAGATGTTCAGGGTGATTGAAGATTCTCATACTGCCTGCACGGGCGCTGAGCAGTCTCTGAAAAATGCATAAAAAGCGGCAGGTAATGCTGTGTCTGCTTAGGCGTAGTTTCAAGTTGTGAGGTCAAGGTGGCAGATGAGGTCAGTGGGTTGCAGGAATGTACAATCTGACCTGGGTCTTGACGAATTGACGCTGTGGGTGCGACATCTCCGTGCAAAGAGAGGTGTATTTTGCGCGACATGTGGAACTATAGAGATTAACTTATTGTTTTTATTTAAGATGTGTTTTTGATGGAAGTAGATCTGGCAGTAGTGTGTGGCGATCTTGAAAAATTGAAAGAGATGAATTGCTCTTTTTGGAGCAAAAGGCCACGAAAAATGGCACTGATTCTTTGCATTGATGCGATCTGACATTTTTTTGAAAAATAGAATTATTTCACACCGTTAATAAAATGGGGGGGAGACAATGTTTCCAGACAAACAAAAAAGACTCATCAATGTTATTGTCCCGGTGACAGCGTGCAACATGCGATGTCAATATTGTTATGTTTCCCAGATGGGAGCCAATTCCGGTAAAGTTACCAAGCTTCCGTTCGATGTTGAAACTGTTGCAAAAGCATTTTCTGTAGAGCGATTAGGCGGCAAGTGCCTATTGCAGCTGTGCGGTAATGGGGAAACTCTGATTCCACCTTACATTGTCAAGCTGGTACGTTTGTTTCTGGAAGACGGACATTACGTCTTTATAACTACAAATGGTACTTTGACGAACAAAATCGATGCAATGTTGCAATTCCCCCAGGAATTACGTGAACGGCTTGGCTTTAAATTTTCCTACCATTATCTTGAATTGAAGCGTCTTGGAAAACTTGATGTTTTCTTTGAAAATGCCAAAAAAATTCATGCAGCCCACTCTTCAGTGTGCATCGAGGCCGGAGCTTTTGATGACTGCGCACCTTTTGTGGATGAAATGCGGGACAGATGTTATCAGGAAATGGGTGCTCTTCCACATGCAGCGGATATTCATGACGGTTATCCTCATTTTAATCGACTGACCAAAAAAAATATTCAGGAGCATTTTACCACATGGGATAAATTTAAAAGTCCTGTTTTTGAATTTCAAAAAAGAGAATGGCTAAACCCTATAAAAGGATTTTGCTATGGAGGGGACTGGTTTTTGCAGGTCTACCTTGAAAATGGTCAACTTCAGCCCTGCATCGGTGGTGGAAATTTTATAGGAAACCTGTACGAAAATATGGACAAGCCCTTGCATTATGTAGCGCTTGGCCAAAATTGTGTTTGCCCTCATTGTTACGGAATGCATTGCTATTTAACTATTGGTCTCGTTCCCAGTATGCAAACACCTCACTATGATGTTATGCGAAATCGCGTCATGGCCGATGGTTCTGAATGGTTGACCGCAACACTGCGTGATTTCATGCATTGCAAGCTTACTGAGGCCAATGCTGAATATTCTTCAGAAAAAAAAGCTTTTATCAATGCTCTGATGTCTGTGGAATATGATAACAGCCGATATATCTATGACAGACTGGATCTGGCCTCCATGGTCATGAAAAATCTACATTTTCAAGGTATTTACAAGATTGTCGTTGCAGGCTCCTCAAAGCTGACCACATGGCTCTGTGAATTACTGCAGGGTACCGAAATTTCGGTTGCGCAGCTTGATCTCGAAACGGGCTTGCTTTCAGAGGCAGGTAGTGCACAGTCCTTCTTTACCAGATTGAAGTCATTCTTCAATGCGCACAAGTCCTTTGACGCCCTCGTCATCGCTGACTATGCAAATTTTGAAACCCTGAAAAAAGATTTGGATGGAAAAATTGAATCCAGACAGATAGTTCCCATAACCGAACTTGTCATATAATAAGGAAAAACATGCTATTCAAAAAAATTACCAGCTTTTTCCGAGGTTAAGTCGAATAATATGTCGCATCCCGACAGAGCGGAATGCAACTACAAAGATAAGGCATTCTTCGGAATTAGGGACTTTGTATCCCGAAAAAGGTTCGGCGAAGCGTTATTTTCACGTCGTTATGGACGAAGTTCGCATCAAAGACCTCGCGAGCGCTTCGGGACAGTTGGCGGAGTTCGACGCGTTCGAATTCATCG
>OGOI01001437.1_pt1 | contig 14438 bp, 14 predicted proteins | sample 1552631 | NCBI WGS metagenome assembly OGOI01 (sample SAMEA2580204, study PRJEB22360) | human gut metagenome | biome: human gut; feature: human-associated habitat; material: faeces | place: Denmark | collected 2008/2010 | reverse complement strand
CCGCCAGCAACGATGCCCTCTTCAACGGCTGCACGAGTTGCCTGCAGTGCGTCCTCGATACGGCTCTTCTTCTCCTTGAGCTCGGATTCGGTAGCAGCGCCAACCTTCAGCACCGCAACGCCGCCGGAGAGCTTAGCCAGACGCTCCTGGAGCTTCTCGCGATCGAACTCGGACTCAAGGCGCTCAAGTTCAGCGCGCATCGAAGCGATACGAGCATCGACTGCAGCCTTATCGCCCGCGCCGTCGATGATGACCGTGGTGTCCTTGGTGACCTTGACGGTCTTCGCGGTGCCCAGGTCCTCGAGCTTCACATCGGCAAGCGTCATGCCGAAGTCTTTGGAAACGACCTTGCCGCCCGTAACGACTGCGATATCCTCAAGGATGCGCGAACGGCGATCGCCAAAGCCCGGAGCCTTGATCGCAACCACGTTCAAGGTGCCGCGCAGCTTGTTCAAAAGCAGCGTGCCCAGTGCTTCGCCCTCAACATCTTCAGCAACGATGAGGAGCGGACGGCCTGATTTCATAACCTGCTCGAGCAGCGGGATAAGATCCTGGATAGAGGAAACCTTAAGATCGGTGAGCAGGATGAAGGGATCTGCGAGCACTGCTTCCATGCGCTCGGTATCGGTTGCCATGTAAGGTGAGATGTAACCGCGATCGTACTGCATGCCTTGCACGATATCGATGTCGATGCCGAAGGTCTGGGACTCTTCAACCGAGATTGCGCCATCTTTGCCAACAGCTTCCATAGCCTCTGCGATCTTCTTGCCGATAACTTCGTCACCTGCGGAAATGGTGCCAACGTTCGCCACCTGATCTTCGGTGGTTACTTCCTGCGCCGAAGCCTTGATCGCATCGACCACTGCCTCGGTTGCCATTTCGATGCCACGGCGAATACCCAGCGCATCAGCGCCAGCGGTCACGTTGCGCAGACCCTCTGCCACGATCACATCGGCGAGCAGGGTTGCGGTGGTGGTGCCGTCGCCTGCAACATCGTTGGTCTTCACGGCTGCTTCACGAACGAGCTGAGCGCCCATGTTCTCCACGGGATCTTCCAGATCGATCTCGCGCGCCACCGTAACGCCATCGTTGGTGACGAGCGGAGCGCCGAAGGAGCGCTCGAGCGCAACATAACGGCCCTTAGGACCAAGCGTCACCTTGACTGCATCGGAAAGCTTCTTAACGCCAGCAGCCATACCGCTGCGGGCGTCTGCATCAAACAAAATCTCTTTTGCCATTAGTTGAATTCCTTTCGAATTGATACGTGAATCTGATTCACTAAACGTTTATGAATGAGATGCTTAATCGGTGTAGACCGCGTAGATGTCATCGGCGCGAAGGATGAGCACTGCTTCTCCATCAACATCCACTTCGGTTCCGCCATACTTGCCATACAGAACGCGATCGCCCTCTTTAACGGGCATAGGAAGGTGCTGGCCCTTGTTGTTGATACGGCCTTCGCCAACAGCGAGAACGACGCCGGTCTGCGGTTTCTCCTTAGAATCAGGAGCGATGTAGAGGCCACCTGCCGTGGTTTCCTGGGCTTCGTCCTGCTTAACGATGATGCGATCACCAAGCGGCTTCAAATTCATATACGTACTTCCTTTCCTTTAACGCATTCGCCTTTGAATGCCTTGTTACCTTCGTTTGCTGGCTGACTGCCCGAGTTAGTTCGCTTCGCATAAGCGTAAACAGCGCCAAATACGAATTAGCACTCTCACTTGAAGAGTGCTAACACAGACTATACTAACAACTTTTTACCCGATTTCAAGCAGAGCGTAAGAAAATGTTAGTATTCGTCACTTAGATTCATAAAACGGTAACTTAGGCGTGCCAAAGCACACAAATCATGCATAAATCCGCTTCCCAATGCGGCGAAATCGACGAATTTCGGCCACATCTGACAATAGCATCTGACAATAGAACACATCTAATGTCATGGTAGATTTTGAAATATGACATTAGATGTGTTCTATTGTCACTCCGAAATCGACGAACTTCGGTCGCATGCCACCGTGAAGATCTATAACCAGGCAGCACCCTTGCGTACTTGCGACCAAGGTTGGTGATCCAGAACCTCAAGCACTCTTCTTGCGTCTGGTTCCCTACGATGAACCCAAACGGGCACCGTCTTGCTTGCTATAATGAACGCTACCATCATCTTAAGATCCGCGAACGCCACCTGAACCAAGGATAAGAATCCAGAGTGAATGCGAATGACCGCTGATAGTAACGACAACTTCGAATATCGCCCAGCGAGCGCTTACGAACGAGCCGAGGCCCGCAAGCATCATTGGGCTGTTGCTATCGGCCTTCAAGCTGTTGATGGCCTGGAAGTTTCTCCTTATCTGCGCGAGTTGGCAAAAGGCTACCAAACAGGAGCGTACACCCTCGATCAAACTGGCAAGCTGATCCGCAGCCATTATGCAGAACATCATTCAGGCGCTAAAAACGAGCATCCTGACGATGGCACCATGGAAGCAGACCTGGTCAGCCAGCGTATCGCCGAACTTTTGACCGCCTCGCCCTTCGTCCTTGATCCAGAAGTGCTCTCGCAGATTCACAGCTATCTCTTCCAAGATCTCGATCCAGATGTTTACCATCCTGGCCAATTCAAAACGGAACGCATGATCAAGCAAGAAGAGGTCCTCAATGGCGATAGCGTGCTCTATGCAGACCCCCTTGCTTATGAGATGTCCTTGCGCATGTATTTCAATTCCGAACGCGAGAAAGAGTACGGCGTGGAACTTGCGGGCGAAGCGCTTGAATCATTTGCTCGAAGCATCGCTTTTCTGTGGCAGATCCATCCCTTTTGGGAAGGCAACACCCGCACCATAGCGGTTTTTTCAGAGTTGTACTTGAATCATCTCGGATTCCGCGTGAACAATACGCCCTTCGAAGAGCATTCTCGTTACTATCGCGACGCGCTCGTGCGCGCGATGTATCGAAATGCCGATGCGGGAATCTCGCAAGACGTTCGCTACCTCACCTGGTTCTATGACAATCTGTTGAACGATGCAGGGCATTCACTTGAACGCGAAGACCTGATCTGCAGCGCGCTCTTCGAAGACCCGACTCTTTTGAAGAACCTCTCCCCCGAAGACGCACTCGTCAAGTAACGCCAGATAATGCGATAGGGTTTGGAAGGCTGTTCCGAATATAACTACGCGTGCGTGTCCATACTTATCACATAGCCGTCTTGCACTTCAATATCCAACACTACAAAGCTGCTCGGGAAGCACTGTACAAAATCTGACCGGGTTGTTGATCGAGTTATTTCTTCTGTATAGGAATATCGAGTCTTGTCAGTAAGAATAAAATGCCATTCCGAACCGGATAAATATGAGCCTCCTTTGCTGACAAGCGCACCTCGAACTGTTAGCTTATTTCCATCGAGTGAGCACTTTATTCTCATGGAAGGAGGTCCTGCAGCGTCACCCACTCCTGAAAAAGTTCCTGAAATCTTTGTGCGCCAGGCTGCGAGCTTCTCTTCTTCCGCCTTAGCTATACCTGCTTTTTTGTTAGCAATAATAAGATCGGCAAATTTATCGATGGTTTCCTCGCCAAAGCCAACATCTCCCATCCATGCTCTTACGGCAACAATTTGTTTATCGGTCACATCCTGTGGCTTGATCGCAGTAAAGACCACAACGGGAAGCTCGATAGGGGATCCTTCGTTTTGATCGAATGAAAAGCTCTCCCCATTGATAGTGACATTGCCTTCGGCGATTTCGATATGCGTTACCGTATCAGGCACGGCATATATCCCACCGCTTCCTGTTACTGGAGAGCCTGCAACCGTAATATCGTACGAACCTCTCAATAATTCAAGTCCTGGGCTTCCTGCATCAACGAGCAGCGTCTCTGAAACCGTCTTGTTATCCAGATCGACACCTTCAACATGGATCGGAATACCAGATCCAGTTTGCGGATCATAGCCAGATGCCTCAAAAGCAAAAGAAACTGGCACGGGAACATGAGCCTGCTTGTTCTTCTCATTCAAAACCAAAAAGACCGCAAGACAAGCAATAAGAACAACAACGATGCACGCTATTACAATGATCATTGGTTTCTTGCTCTTTGGCTTTGCTGTTTCCTCTCCTGCCTCAACTGCATTGATATCACCATCAGCCTCAGACACAACAACCTTTTCAGCTTCTATATTCTCTTCTGTATTTTCTTTGCCCTCATCGACGCTTTTAGATTCGTTCACTTCGTCTGCCATATTCGTTTCCCCTCTTTAAACCGAACCATGCGTTCGATGGTCTTGATAATTTGCCAAATAATTCGCGAATTCCTTCGAAGTGTCGGAATTGCCACTGCGCCATGCTTTATGGTCGATGATCTGCGATTCGAAACCGTAATACGCATCGATATACGCGATCAGATTGTCGAGCGCCTCAAGCTGCGCAGCAGGATAATCACCCGATCCTCCCACATGCACCATCTCGATGCCTACCGAATAGGAATTCATGCCGTAATCAGATGCCCACGAGCCAATAGGCGTCGTGCCCACCTTGTCATCGCACGACTCATCAGTAGTTCCGTACTTTTCGTTATGGCCCGTATCGCCAAAACCTGCGTGATGAGTGATGCGATCAAGGTCGACGCACTGAACGATGCTGCCATCCTTGTTGATGACGAAGTGCGCGGCAACGCCTTGTCCGTTGCTGTCCCACCAATCGACAACTCCTGAAGCGCTGCCTTCACCTTCAGTATCGTGCAACACGATGTATTTTTGGAATTCTGCACCCTTCTCGCCATGATCGAAGCTCGCACGAAGGTCTTTGGTCAAATCCAATTTCTCAAGCGCATCAGCTGAAGCGCGCTTTGCCTGGGCTTCGGGGCTCACGTAGGTAGCTGCTTCATTTGCCGCTTCAAGGACTGGCGCTGCACTGGACTGCACCAACGCAGCAACAAGCTCTTGCGAGCCTTCTGACGTATCAGCCTTTGAACAAGCAGGAAGTATTAGACAAAACAAGCTCAGCAAAAACACAGCAAGGACGGTCGACAGGGCTTGTCGTGCTCGACTCGATTCAAAGAGGGTCTGGCAAAAAGGTTTCCACATATCGTCTGCCTAACTGCTCTTATTAGCTCAAGTAAGACGATCCGCGACGCTTCTCGATCGCAAGCATCGCATCAGCATTCTTCTTCTCAAAATCATTGAGCGTTACGATGGAATCGAAAGAATCAGGGCTATATCGAACGGTATACCAATTCTTATTATGGAAGTAATCCTGCAGATCCTGGTTCTTGAATCCCCTACCATAGCGAGCATAAATCTCATTGCGGGCAAGATAGAGCTGATAATCCGTTAATGCGTTCAACTCGCTATCGGAGTAATAGCGCGAATCACTCTCTGGCAGGATAAACCCATTCGGGCTGCCAATCACATCATCGATCGAGCTCGATGAGCTTTGCGAACTCGACTGAGTTGTACTCTCCTTTTGCTGATTCGTTGCAGAATTGCTTGCGAGTTCCTGCTCTTTCTGCGCTGCATACCCTTTAGCGGAATCATTAGTTGTTGAATCGCTTTCACCAAATACAAAAGTCACGACTAAGATAATGACTGCCACCAACGCAATAGCGGCCGCAACCACCGCTACAATGATCGGTGCCTTCGTTTTTACCTTTTTCTCCTGGTTGCCCACAGTTGATTGCGCGACAAACGACGTAGCACTCTGTTCTTGTGACACAACCGAAGGCATGGGCGTTGTCTGCTGAATGACCGGTTGCTTTACTGGAGGCTGTGTTGCTGTTGGGTATGCACTTACATCGACTCCAGACGTATCTGGCTTGCTCATTGAATCCTGGTCGCTAAGTTCAAGCAATTGAGCGCTGCTCATCTTCTGAGTTCTTGATTCAGCATTTTCATCTTTCGCTTGCTGAACTTTTGTCCCGCAGTTTTCACAAAAAAGCGCATTGTCTTTTAGCTCTTCGTCACATCTTGTGCACTTCATATTTGTCCCCGAATCTTCTTAATGAGGTCCGCACTTATTTCGATTTTGGTTTTAATAGTTCTCCCAGCAGGCCTTTAAGACCCACACATATCATAAAAATGCCTAGGATACCTGCGATCTTCGTAGTCGCCCGAACGAGCTGTACGATTGCTTCATACGCATACACAGTTGCTTTGTACTCATAGGTGTAAAAATCGCCTTGAAATGTCATATTGGATAACCCAGTAAGCAAATTAACATCTACTCCACCGAACACGAAAACAAGCACGCCCACGCCTATCATGATTGCGTTTCCTATTATGAGGCCCAGATTACGCTCTACTCTCTTTACATCCTGGGCGTGAGCCGATGACTCAAACATCGTTTTGTTATTTTGCAACGAGGAAGAAGAATTTGTTGAACTTGTCAAAGACAGCAGTTCAGCCTTCTTTGTTTCGTATTCCTGTTGGGTGATCAAACCTTCGTCAAGAAGGCCCTTGAAATTCTTTAGATACTCTTCTGCATTTTCATCCATAAATGCATCTCTTTCTTCCCTAAGACCACAAAAGACGGACTTCGCCCCATTTATTGCCGTTGTTCAGTCTTGTAATTCAATAGAATTTACAAGCCGGCTCTACATGAAACAAGCTGGTTTGTAAGCGTGATTTAGAGAAAGACCACCTAAGCAGCTTTCTGGATATACTAGGCACCCTTTACCCATACCCCATTGCCACCAACGTAATAGCGACCATTATCGACCCAACTGTTAGTAGCCATGACACCATCAGAACTAACCCAGTATTTGCCCGAAATCCAAGTGTTGGTTTTCATGGCACCAGATTTATCGTAGTAGAACCACTTTCCGCTCTCTTTATTCCAGCCAGTCTTCATTGCACCAGATGAGGCGAGGAAATAAGTCTTGTTGTCGATCTTCTGCTTACCAGTCTGCATGACGCCACCAGAGCTCATGTAGTACCATTTGCCGCTGACTTTCGTCCAACCTGTCTTCATGGCACCAGATCCAGCAAAGTAATACCATCTATTCGAAATCTTCTGCCAACCCGTAAGCATTGCTCCAGAACTATTTGAGTAGTACCGTGAATTACCCACATTATAAAAACCGATCTTCATCACGCCGTCAGAAGGATTAAGGTAATACCATTTGCCACTGACTTTCGTCCAACCTGTCTTCATGGCTCCCGATTTATTGAAGTAGTACCATCTATTCGAGATCTTTTGCCAGCCAGTCTTCATCCAGCCTTTGGCATCAAAGTAGTAGTGCGCATTGCCGATCTTGTTGAACCCTTTTGCGTAAGATGTACTACCGAAGCTGTACCACCAGCCTTTTGAATTGTGGCACCATTTACCACCACTAACCGCTTGATCGCTTGGGACATCTTGGATTACTTGAGGGAGCACCGCTCCGTTATGACCTCCAGTCCGCAGCCAAGATTCAAGTTTCGAAGTGTCTTGAATCTTATTGTTGGTGCAATCCAGTGTTCGAAGAGCGTTATTTGCCGATATATCCAGCGCGGTTAGTTCGTTGTTGTTGCAGTACAGTGTTTTAAGTGAAAAGAGGCCAGAAAGGTTTAAGGACTTAAGTTTGTTATAGCTGCAATTCAGTATTTCAAGTGCGGAACATTCTGAAGCATTGATAGAAGAGAGTTTTGCGTTATTGCAATTAAGCGTCGTGAGCGCTTTGAGGCCAGAGGTATTCAATGCAGTGAGATCATCATTGTTGTTACACAGCAGCGTCTTTAATGATGGAATGTCTGTCACATCAAGTGACTTGAACTTGTTATAACCGCAATTCAAAGACTCTAATGAGCTACATCCCCAAAGATCAAAGGATGACAGTTCATTGTTGTTGCAGTTAAGAGTGTTAAGGCTTCCACACCATAGCACACTGAGAGACGACAACTTATTATTGTTGCAGTTGAGAATCGTGAGCGAGTTCAAATCAGAAACACTCAAAGATGCAAGGTTATTGTTGTTGCAATACAGTGCCTTAAGAGCATTGAGACTAGAAATGCTCAACGATGAAAAAGCATTATAGCTACAGTCTAGAATTGTTAAAGCACTGCATCCGTTCGTCTGCAATGACCCAAGATTATTATTATTAGAATACAATGTCCCAAGATTTGAACATCCAGAAACATTCAAAGAAGTCAACTTGTTGTTACTGCAATTTAAGGTCCTCAACTTGTTGTGACCATCCACACCAAAAGAGGTTAACGCATTATTATTGCAATAGAGTGTCTCAAGAGAAGGAAGGTTCTTTGCATCCATGGAAGCAAGTTTATTATTGCTGCAATCTAAATATGAAAGAGCATTACATCCCGACATATTGAGCGAAGAAAGTGCATTTTGCTGACAATAGAGTCGTGTAAGATTCTCACAATTAGCGACATTCAAGGATACAAGTTTTGTTCCAGACGAAAAGCCTTGGGAACAATCGAACTCCCTTATCGCATTGCACCCTGATATATCCATATGAGTCAGCTTATTTCCAGCGCATTCAAGCGTTTCAAGAACTGGACAATTAGCCGCCTTCAGAGAATCAAGTTCGTTGTTATCACTGTGCAGTATTTTGAGAAAAGCGTGATCTGAGATGTCGAGCGTGGTTAGTCTGTTGTTCGCGCAATCGAGTATTTTCAATGCGCCAAGATTAGAAACAGCGAGAGATTCGAGCTTATTGCCCTTACAATCCAATTGCTCAATCGCATCACAGCCCGACAAATCAAGCACTGTAAGATTATTTGCGCCGCACTTGAGAAGTTCAAGATTATCAAGTCCCGCCACTTTTAAAGTAGAAAGACTGTTCGAATAGCACTCTAGCTTAGTAAGCGACGTGCAACCGGACATATCCAAGGATGAAAGATTGTTGTTGCTGCAATTTAGAGTTGTAAGCGACTTACATCCCGTCACTTTTAAAGAAGCAAGCTTGCCAGAAACGCCATATGAAAGATCAAGCTCGGGAAGCAAGGTACATCCTGAAATATCTATAGAAGTCAAAGGATTATTGTTCGGAGTAAAGTATTTCAAAGAAGTACAATTAGCAGCATTAAGTTGCGAAATCCTATTATTGCTGCAACTTAAAGTTTCAAGTTTACTGCAGTCTGATACATTCAATGAGGTGAGCGCATTACTGCTACAATACAGCGTCTTGAGAGCAACAAGTCCTGAGACGTTTAATGATGTAAGCATGTTTGATTGGCAATCTAATGTTTTTAAGGCACTTGACCCAGACACCTCAAGAGACGTGATTTTCGTTGAAGTGCATCTTAGACTTTCCAGCGACCGAAGACCTGATGCATTCAAAGATGTAATCTTACTATTGATGATATTAATCTCGGTCAAAGAGGTGCATTTCGATAAATCGAGTGATTTAACCCCTTGAATTCGTTCCTCGTTACTAAAATTGCAGCGTAAATATTTGACTGGCTTTCCAGCAATTTGAGCAGGTAGCTCAACGAATGGTGAACCCGTAGTTTTGATCGAAGTAATAGCAGCCGCATTACTATCAGTCCAATAAGTATAAGTGACACCATCAATCGTAGTTGACTCTTCTGCATGAGCAGGCTGAACAGGCATTACCAAAAAGAGAGCCATCAACATGATTGTTAAAATAAGGAGAGTAACTTTTGCTTTAGGCGAGAGCAGTTTTTCTTTCGATATGCTTCGTTCGTTTTGTGAACACATCACTCCGCCCTCCATTACTAATTGAAAATGCTTGGACATAACGCTTTTCCCTTCACCTCATAGCATTTAGACAGAGCGCCGATATAAGCTCGGCCAACCTGTCTCTATGCAGAATCAGCTCACCAGAATGGCGCACCCCCCACCCGATAACTTTGTGCGCTTCTGTCAATCTTTTTTACCTGGGGATTTGCAAGTTTACCACAAATTGTCACTTATATCGAGGTCACTTAATTCGAGCAATACCTAACCATGCAAGTAGTCACAAAGGAGGCTACTGTGGATATAAGGGCACGTATTGGCATCAGAGTCAAAGAACTACGAGACGCGCGGAAACTAAGTCAAGACTCACTTGCTTACTCGATCAATATGTCGCGCTCATATCTTGCCGAAGTCGAAACAGGAAAACGAAATGTCTCGATCCAAAACATCGTACGCATTACAGAAGGACTTAACGTTTCCGTGAAAGAGTTTTTTGACTCAGATCTATTCGATTAAAAATCCAGGTTAAACGTAGAACTTGGCATCGGGGAAGGGGGGCTCGACGGCGCGCTTGAACGCGTAGGAGTTCGTACGGCGGATCGCGTAGGCAACTTCTTCAGGGTCGAAGCCTGCTGCAACGATCTCTTCGGCAGACTTGCCCTGCTCGAAATGCGCGATCAGGATCTGATCGAGCGTGGCGTAATCGATGCCGAGCGCTTTCTCGTCTTCAGCACCAGGTGAAAGCTCTGCACTGGGCGGTTTCGTGATGATGTGCTCGGGAATGGGCGGAACCTTGCCTTCAGCAGCCGCGCGCTCGTTCACCCAACGGGAAAGCGCGAACACGTCGGTCTTGTACAGGCCACCGATGGGAGCGAACGCACCTGATGTATCGCCATAGAGCGTCGAGAAACCCATGGCTGCCTCGCTCTTGTTGCCCGTGTTCACCATCATCCAGCCGTATGCATTCGAAAGCGCCATCAAGCACACCATGCGGCAACGCGCCTGCGTGTTCTCTGAGGCGAGCCCTTCAAGCTTGCCGCCCGCTGCTGGTTCAAGTGCCGCCACAAACGCTTCGTAGGGACCAACGATCGAGATGGCCTCGGTCTTGATGCCAAGATTCGCGCCGAGTTCTTCAGCATCGGTGAGCGAATGATCGGTCGAATAGGGGCCGGGCAACATGTAAGCATGAACGTGATCGGCGCCGAACGCATCAACGCACATGACCGCCACGAGCGCAGAATCGATTCCGCCGGAAAGGCCCAGCACGACCTCGGAAAATCCCGCCTGCTGCGCATAGTCTTTCAGCGCCTGCACGCTTAAGGTGTACTTCTGCTCCAGATCCATACTGGCCTCTTCCCCTTCGATCATTTTTGCGGCGTTTCGCGGGTGCTCAGCTTCCAAGGCTCTTCGAAAGGTGTCTACCTTCTCAAAGCTTCAGTGTGCATTCACTCAGCGCTCGACCGATCCCTTGCGCCACCCGCGTGCGTTAGCTTTAGAGTGCGCGGATCTGATCGGCGAGCCACTCCGCCCATGCATCAACGCCTTTACCATTTGTAGCAGACATCGGGAAGGTGGGAGCAGTAGGATTCAGATTCTTAATGTGATCGTAAAAGAGCTCTTCGTCGAAATTGAAGACTGGAGCCGTATCGATCTTGTTGAGCACGATGGCAGATGCCGCCTGGAACACGCCGGGATATTTGAGCGGCTTGTCATCACCTTCGGGAACCGAAAGGATCATGGCCTTCATGCTCTCGCCCAGATCGAAATCGGTCGGGCAGACCAAATTACCCACGTTCTCAATGATGATGAGATCGAGGTTGTCCAGATCGAGCACATCAACCGCACGACGGATCATCGCGCTTTCCAGATGACACGCGCCACCCGTGTTGATCTGCACCGCAGCGATCCCTTGGCTCTTGATCTTCTCCGAATCAACCGAAGAAGCGATATCGCCTTCGATGACCGCGATGTTGAATTCATCGCGCAGCGCTTCGATGGTAGCAAGGATGGTAGAGGTCTTGCCTGAACCGGGCGAAGCGAGTAGGTCAAGCACGAACACCTTCTTCTCGCGGAACAGCTCGCGGTTCTCTTCGGCAAGGCGATCGTTCTTATCAAGAATCGGTTTATGGAGATCGATCTGCATAGCATTACTCCTTTTCGTGTTCGAAATCGACCGCACGGTCGGCTTCGCTGCTCTCGTTTTCCTGAGCAGGCTTGGTAGTATCGTCTTCTTCATCGGGCAAGTCAACTTCGATGGAAGAGATCTGCAGCTCCTTGCCTTCGAGCAACTGCAAGAAGGGGCTGCCACATTCCGGGCAGAGCATATGAAAGCGATCGTGCGTGAATTCGTTACCGCACTGCGTGCAGATGCTCTTCGGCTGGATCATCTCGATATCAAGCGTGGCACCTGCGAAATAATCGTTGTTCTCTGCCAGTGCCTCGAAGGCGAATTGAAGCGCGTCTTCGATGGCTTCGGTCATAACGCCCACTTGAAGCGAGACCTTAAGTACGCGCTCAGCCCCTGCCTCGCGCGCAACGCTCTCGACCGACTCCATAACTCCTGTCATGATGCCCAGCTCGTGCATTATTCACCTTTGCTCGACTTGTCTGCTGGCGCGCTGGCAGGTTGGCTCGACGCAACGTTGGCCGCCTCTGCCGTTGCACGCGTAGGCTTCTTCGCAGGGGCAAGCTCATCTTCGCTTCCCCAAAGATGCTCATCGAAATCGCGCTTGAGCTGGCGCAGTTCCTCGCGTGCTTCTTCTGCTTCTTTTGCCTCGATCTCGGCCTGTGCTGCTTTGGTCTTCGCGCGCTTGCGCAATGCGATGCGTGCCACGAGCAAGCTCATCTCATAGAGCAGTACCAGGGCGGCGAACATGAGGCCCATCGTTACCGGCGAAGCATCCGGCGTGACCATAGCCGCGAATATGAGCAGGCCGATATAGACGTATCGCCAGCTCTTGCGCAGCTTGTCATACGAGATGATATTGAACATGACCAGGTAGAACACGATAAGGGGCAGCTCGAAGCCAAAGCCGAAGCCGATCTCGAATTTGATGATGATATCGACCCACCTGCTCGCTTCGGGCATGATAGTAGCGAAGCCAGAAGCCTGATCGGTAAGCCATTCGAACGCCGGTGGCAAGATAATGAGATAACAGAAGATCGTTCCAAGGATAAACAACGCCACACCCGCAATGAAGGTTGGCACGAACCATTTGCGCTCTTTCGGCTTGAGCGCAGGCAGGAAGAACGCCAGGATCTGCCACAAGATGAACGGAGCGGTAGCAACGAGCGAAGCCCAGAACGCGATCTGGAAACGCAGGCCAAATGCGTCGAACGCACCGAACACATTCAGGAGCACCTGTCCATCTTCGTTAGCCGGAAGGTATTCCGCAACGGGCATGAGCATGAACTGCGCGATAGTGGGCGTTGCTAGATAGAAGATAAGGCACGAAACGAGCAACACCACCACGATGCGCACAAGGCGCATGCGCAGCTCGCCAAGATGCTCCATAAGCGACATGCGCGCCGGTCCGATAGGCATGCTAAGCTTCACCTCCCGCAGAAGTTGAAGGTTCAGTCTCTTGTTTAGGCGGGGTTGCCTGAGACTGAGCTGCCTGAGGCTCGGCTGCTTGAGGCTGGGTTGCCTGGGACTGAGCTGCCTGAGGCTGGGCTGCTTGAGGCTGGGTTGCCTGGGACTGCGCCGCCTTGGTGGAGGCGGAAGCAGGCTTCTGCTCACGTACGAATTCCTTGTTCAGCGGCACGTTGCCGTAGAGTTCATCGGCTGAAGGCTTCTTTGCCTGCTCTTGCGCTTTCTTGGCAGCTTCGGCTTTCATCTTCTGACGATTTGCATCGATGTCCGCCTGCTTTTGCGCGTCAACCTCAGCGCGCTTCTTCATCTCAGCACGTTCGCGGTCGTAGCGAGCTTTACGCTCAGCAAAGGTTTCTTCATGTTCGCTACGAGCGACCTTTTCCTTCACCTTGCCATGTGCACGATCGATGGCACGCGCCGGATTCTTGAAGGGTTCTTCCGCATTGGGGTCGAACACTTCTTCGCGAATAACGCCATCCATCTCATCTTTTGCTTTTTTGAATTTGTTAACGGCCATGCCGATAGTCTTGGCGATCTCCGGCAACTTATCGGGCCCGAAGATCAGAAAGCCAAAGAGGAGTATGAGGAAAAACTCAAATCCACCGATACCAAACAAGACGAGGCCTCTTATCTTTTACCAAAACCGCCGGCGCTCTTACAAGTTGCCGCCGAGGAACATTAATCCAACCGTTGGAATCGAAAGAGCGAGAACCAAAATGACGCATACGACGATGATGCCGACGCGCTTCAAAAACTCTTTGCGTGCCTGCGCTTCTTTTTGGCGGCGCGCACGTTCAAGTGCAGCCTGACGACGCTCTTCAGCCTGTTTAGCGCTTATCTTCTGCTTTTTTCCAGCCATTTCGATACATCACTTTCCTACGATCACGCTCACTTTACCCTACCGCTTGGCTGCGCGTAGGCTCGATTCGGTGTGATGTAGCCAATCGCAGCGAAGAGGATGGGTTGGTCGCTTTAGTGCGCGAGGGTTAATCCTGATCGGGTCTGAGCGCGTTGCGGATGCTCAAGACACGTCCGATATTGCGTGCGACATCGGTGCTGTCGACATGCCATTGACCGCGCTCAAAGAGAACGTCGCCGTCGACCATGGTCATCATGATATCGCTGTTAGAAGCCGAGCTTAACAGCGTGAAGATCGGATCGTTCGCTGAAGTTTGATGCGCACCGGCGAAGTCGATCGCGATGATGTCCGCCTGCTTGCCTACCTC
>OGOI01001431.1_pt1 | contig 14460 bp, 9 predicted proteins | sample 1552631 | NCBI WGS metagenome assembly OGOI01 (sample SAMEA2580204, study PRJEB22360) | human gut metagenome | biome: human gut; feature: human-associated habitat; material: faeces | place: Denmark | collected 2008/2010 | reverse complement strand
GCGGAACAGCGCTCCGCTCATGCGGAGCGAGTGCTCTGTTTTTGCGGAATATGCATAAAACCCAGTAATCTGTAACCCATCGATTTCATATGTCCTTCTATGTTGAATTGATTTAAAATAAACCAGTGATGCCAGCGGAGCATCGTTTTTTCGGAAGGATAAATTTCAGAATCTTCATCATCAGGATTAACGATATCATCCAAAACGCCAGAGATTGTTTCCTCATTATAGTGTTTATACGGAACCAGACAATCTGGCAGCATCCGGTGAATTCTCTTGCATTTCAGATTATTGCATCTGTGTCTCGGGATTTGAATCCATTCATGAGAACCATCTTCGTAGCGGATGATTCGTTTGCAGTAATCTCTGAAAATCAAATTTCCTATTCGACATACAGGACAAAGAAATTCATTGCTCTCTTGTAAAAATATGTTGTCCAATCCGGGTGTAATCTGTTACAATAAACATGGTTATTGACCAGGGTTCCAGAGTACGATCTTGCTAGGAGGGTGCTTTGGAACCTTTTCCTTTTTCTTGATAAGGACAGTATACTAATCAATTGGTGGACAATCAAGCAGATCTGGATTTGGACAATTTAGGAGATCATAAACACTTAAGTTATATTTCTCCATTTCCATCCGGATTGTTGGAATTCCCGAATACCTGTTTTCTATTATTCCCAATGTTTCAAGTGCCGATGCAAGTACCGGATTTCTTGTATCCGGTTGAATTTTTCCTAATTGGTCAATAGTGATTCTTCCATATAATCCACCTGGATTATGTATTTCAATCCTGTCTTCAAACATTATAAGTTGAATCGGCATTCCTTCTGTATGAATACTATAATCACGATGTACTAATGCATTTATAATAGCTTCTCTAACCGCTGTTATTGGATAGTCTGTTCTGTCAGTTCTTCGTCCGGTTGTCGGACTTATAATTGTCTTTGTCCGCATATTGCGTTTCACAAATAATAATGCCTCATCCAACATTTCCGGAATTGTTCCTTCTATTCTCTGATTATCTGAGAATCTTTCCCCCATGTCGCCAAGACTTCCTATTGTTCTCCCAGGAATTACAATTGCCGTAATACACAATTGTGGAAAATATGCCTGTGGATATGGACTAAAAAGCAAAGTCGCACTAAGCGTTACTTTCTCTCCTCGCTTTATGCTCATAAGTTCATAAATACTTTCATTATCAAGTGTTGCTAATCTTTGTTTTCCTCTCTTTAACAGTTCAACATAACGATTCAGTTCTTCCTGATCCAATGACATTAATGTTACTCTCGGAACCTCACGGATATCGTCTTGATATTTTCTTCTATATGCTTCATAACTATATATTTCGTATTCTGTCATCGGTTCATCACTATCCCCAATACGGGTATAGGACCCCTTCAACCTTCCACGTCCTTGATAATAGCAAGGTCTGTCTGCCAAATCTATTCCGGGAATTTCAGCAGAAACAAATTTTTTATTTTCCTTCTCCACAACTGTAATAAGCGGCCGTACAACCGGATTCATCTGCAAGCATTGCTCGTTAATTTTCTTTTGAATGTCCTGAGCATCATAAACACCAACTTCTTTATAATCTTGTTTCTCATCAATTATTCTTATGAACTAAAAAAGAACTCAAATTTATACTTCAAATTTGAGTTCTTTTTCATTTTCAATGTCCACTTATTCCTCTCTATATTTTCTAGTCCATTACTTCTTCAATCTTCTTCGCAACCGCCACATCCGCCGGCAGCCACTCCACATCCGTAAGCTCCTCCCTGGTCAGCCATCTGGCAGCCTCATGCTCCTTCAGCACCAGATCCCCTTTCACGATCTCACACCAGAAGCAATCCATCGAAAGATGAAATCCCGGATAATCATACTCCACCGTCTCGATCCATTCGCCAACCGCAACTTCCGTATCCAATTCTTCCATGATCTCACGCTTCAACGCTTCCTGCGGTGTCTCCCCGGCTTCGATCTTGCCGCCCGGGAATTCCCATCCGCCTTTGAACTCGCCGTATCCGCGCTGCGTTGCGAATATCATCGTTCTTCCGTCTTCCTTTACTGCCTTTATCACTGCTGCCACAACTCTTATCGTCTTCATCTTACCATTTATCTCCCGTCAAAAATCTTCCTGTAACAGTCCCTATTCATTCACAATATACTGATAAATATCTTCTCTCACCGGAGTCTCCAGCTCCCATTCGATCTCCACCGCCGTCTTATCCGTATTCGGCATCACAAACTGCTTCGCATTCCCGGTCGCGATCACACGGCCCAGATAATAGAATTCCTTAGAAATCTTATCATCCTTATTCTTTCTCACAAACAGCTGCACATCTATGCCACGTTCTGTTGCGTTCAGGAAATTCTGCACATCTTCCGAATCCATGCTTCTTCCACTTTTGGAAATCGCGATCAGCCGGTTCTCTGCTACAAAATGATCTTCGTATTTTGTGGTATCGCTGATATTGTCCTGCTTATCGTAGTTAATGAATATCGGAAATGTCTTAGTCTTCTTATCATATTTGTAACCGCCGATGTTCAGCGGCACTTCATTTCTCTCCCAGTTCAGCAGACGGCAGGCATCCTCATATGTATATTTCTGATATAATACCAGATTCGTATCCTGATAATGGTAACTGTAATTGACCTTATATCTCGAAATTCCGAAGTCCACCAGTTCCTCCAGAATCGCACAGAATTCCGGATTCTGTAACATTTTCCCATACACATCGGAAATGCCGTAATCATCCTGTTCCTTCTTCAGAAATACACACTGTGCGTAAGTCTTCTTTGCTGCGCTCGTCGGAAATTCATTGGTCATCATATTGATCACATTTTCCATGCAGTGCTCGTCCATCTCACAATGATACTTCTCGGATAAATGCTCCTGCAGACGCCCCATGATTCCATGGTGATACTGCAACGTACGTTTCAACAATTCCAGCTCATGAATCCGCTTGCCACTTGCCAGCTTTTTGGAAATGAATTCGATTGCCTTTTCTTCGTCTTCTGACAGCCGGATGGTATATTCCTTTTCGTATTTCACAAGGAATTTATAATACGAACCCAGGCTGTTATTATCGAAGATCCGCAGCACATCCATTTCCCCATACTTATCGAAATCCGCAAGCGCCGGGATATGACCCAGCTTATTCTTCAGATTCGTATAATTCTCCCGGATTAATTTGATATCGCTGAAGTTCGCATTATCAATTGCCTGGAAAATCCGCTTTCTGGAAATCTCATCGAAGTGAATCGTGCTCGCTCCTGGAATCACTCTGCCGCCTTCCGTGACATAGCGACGGATATTGTCCTTGTTATAACTGCGGTCACCGGACAGCGCAATCGGAATCATAAAGTTATTCCGATAATTTCCGATGAAATCCAGCACGACAACATATTCTTTGTTCTCGGCTTTTCGAAGTCCCCGGCCAAGCTGCTGAATGAACACGATCGGCGACTCTGTCGGACGAAGCATGATGACCTGATTGATCTCCGGCACGTCCACACCCTCGGAAAATATGTCTACGGAAATGATGTAGTCCAGGGCATCTTCGGATTCTTCTCCTGCCAGCCGTTCGATCGCTGCTACCCTTGCTTCTTCCGAATCACTACCGCTCAGCACCAGCGTCCGCCAGCCCTTGTCGTTGAATTTCTTCGACAATTCCTTTGCCTCATCAATCCGGCTACAGAAAATTAATCCCTTCACACGGTCACCACTGTATCCAAAGTATTCCACCTGTTTCATGACATTTTCTACACGCTCTTCGGATGTCAGATAGCGGAAATTCTCCACCTTTTCTTCGGATGATTTTCCCGCATCTGCAATAATATCCAAATCCGTGATTCCAAAATAGTGGAACGGACACAACAGATCCTCCTCCATCGCATCCTGCAGACGAATCTCGTATGCGATCTGATGATTGAAGATTTCGTAAATGTTCCTGCCTTCCAGATTGTCGTCTCGTTTATCTGGCGTTGCGGTCATACCAAGCCACAGCTTTGGTTCGAAATAGTCCAGGACTTTTTTGTAGCTGTTGGCGGCGCTGTGGTGGGCTTCGTCGATTACGATTGCATCAAATGAATTCTTCTCATACCGGTGCAAATTCTCCTCTTTGCTCAATGTCTGGATGGTTGCAAAGATAAAATCCTTGTCATATTCCTGATATTTTCCCGTCACCAGTCCCATCGAAACTTGTCCACTGAATACTTTACGGAATGACTTCTTCGCCTGCTTCGCGATCTGGTTCCTGTGTACCAGAAATAGCACTCTCCGGAAGCCCAGTTCTCGCATGGCGAATGCAGAGGCGTAAGTCTTACCGGTACCTGTTGCAGATATCAGAAGTGCTTTTCTCTCGCCCGCTTCCTGTATCTTCCGCAGGTTCTTAATAAAGCCGACCTGCATACTATTAGGCTCTAACTTGTACTTTTCAATCGATGTAATATCATCCAGCTTCGCAACATCACGCTGATGCTTGATGATCTTATATTTTTCCCGATATGATTCATAAAATGTATCAAAATCCAGTGCATATTTCGAGTTCCACAGCGAATCAAATTCCTGTACGATTTCCCGTGCCATCTCGCCATCTTCCGTTGACACGATCTTCGTATTCCATTCCCGGTTGTAGGTTAGTGCTGCACTTGTGATATTAGAGCTTCCGATGATAATCCGGTAGATCTCTTCTTTTTTGAAAATGTATCCTTTGGTGTGGAAGCCTTCTTTTGCTGCTTCTACATCGTACATTTTCAAAGTGATATTCTGTAACTCATTTAACTTTTTCAGTGCTCTTGGCTCACTGAAATTCAGATAATTCGTTGTCAGAATCTCTCCCGGAATATTCTTCTTTTCCAGTTCTTTTAATGTCTGCAAAAGTGGCGTGATTCCGCTCATTGTGATGAATGCCACACTGATCTGGAACTGATCACACGCCAAGAGCTCATCCTCGACGGATGAGAGAACTTTCTTTCCTTCTTTGTGATTGTTGGATACGAACTGCGGACGGTAGGCCAGGCTTGAGGCTGTGGCGCCGTTGATGTAGGCTGTTTCTAGGGCGGTTCGTAGGGTGGTGATGTGTGGGGTGTTCATTTGTTATTACTCCTTTATGGAAATATTCTTGATTATATTTTCCGTTTTCGTAATTGATTATCGGATCAATGTCATACACCCTGTATTGTTATTCCTAACTATTATCAGTTAAATATTCCTGCTTAAGTTCATCTATCAACTCAAATGGGAAACATTCAGCACAACCATCTGGTATACCTTCTAATCTGGCTATTATCTCTGTAACAAGTTCTATTGCTTCTCTACTATGTTCTCCCTTTTTTGGAGCGTGACGCACAAACCATATTTGATCATAAATTTCAAGTTGAGAAATAATCATTCCAACGTCTATGCTAAATTCATTTTCATTATCTTCTTTTGCTTCTCCGTATAATCTAATAATATTATCAAGTCTTCTTAAAATTGCAACTTTATTCTGATCCATTAGTAGATAAATGCGAATATTATCTTCCTTTTCATCTGATTCTCTATGATGCAGATATTCTAAAAGTGACTTATCAATCAGCTATGGTGCGTTTATATAAAATAACGATTCTTCTTTTGGTTCTGGATATGACCCATGTTGTGACGTTCCATATTGTTCTCCTTTTTGCTTAATCCGTTAAACTCTATACTTATTGCAAACATTTATTTTTCCAATAACCACAACTATAGCTGACTATTAGACCCAGCTCTCCATATTCCATATCCCTGTGTTCTAGCTGATTCATATATTGGCTTTAATCTTCCTTCTAACACATAAAAAAATTCATCTTTTTTGATTTCTTTAATGTATAGTTCATCTACAGACCATAATGAATTTAAGTTATCTCGTTTGCATTTTCTAAATAAAAGTGCTAATTCTTCATATTCATAAACCATATTATTTAACAAAAATTGGTTTTCAGCAAAACGTTTAAAATACCTATTCCAATCTGGAAGTTTATTCTTTTTACTTGAATTTAACGAAGAATTAACCGGCATCAAATTCCACATTTCATCATTAGTAACAAATGACCAAGGAATAAAATGATCTATCTCATACTCTTTTTTCCCTAATTGAGTTCCTGAATAAATATCTTTTATCCCAGAAATATGCCAAATAGCTGACCATAATTTTCTCACATTTTGAAGCTTACGATGTTTTTCATTTTCCGGTTCAAGCTTATATATAATTCCTGGCACATCTGGATTTTTATCTTGAAGATACCTAACCTTCTTCATTTGAATCCACCCTCTAATTGATACCATATTATCAACCAAAAAATTTTTCCATCTTTCTTCAATAATAATTTTTCTATTCAGTCCTCTTTCTGTTCCTATTGTATATGGCATACATCGACTTTCATTAATTATTTTTATATACGCAACAAGTTTTTTTCTTTGATCCCATAATGGATCATTTCCACCTAATTCCTTCATGAAAGAAGATAACAACCGATATGGAACATTCTTAGCTATTTGACATTTTTCATCATGTAAAAGCTTATCATTTTCTTCCACTACATTTAACACCTGTCGTTTATCAGCAGTATGCTCAAGATAATTAAGTTCATCTAGTTTATTAATAGCTCGTTCAATGCTATTAACGCTATTTCCTTGATTATCCTTAGTTCCCATCCTAAGGTGATACTCAGTAACAGAATACCAGGCATCTGCTATCATTCGGGAAATAATCTTATCAAAAGTAATGCATTCTTCCTGTTCAGCTAAAAGTTGCATTATCGAGTCAAGCCAATAAAATTTATAACATTCAGTTGAATCATCCAACATATGGATAAATTTTTCTATGTTCAAATTACAGTCATAAATAAATATTCCATCCACAACTATTACCTTCCTCGATAAAATATAAGTTATACACAAGACTCCACTAAATTAGTGGTCTTCTTTTCATTCTTAAAATTTTCAATTCTTATATGCATTTTTATACCTACTATTTAATCAAAAATTCACTTCTCTTTCATCAAATGACGCCACTGAAGTAACAACTGGTGCTGCAGGTTCAACAATTCCATTCGGCTTCATCTTATCCCCCACTACAACACATTGTCCTTTTTTTAATTTTTGAACTTCTGGTACCCAATCCACTTCACCTGTAACGTCTAATTGTTTAGCAATTTTAACAATTTCATTAGTTGTAGGTTTAAAGTACAACTTAAACGATGCTTGTAAAAGTCTTACAATTTCATCGCTTTTCAGTATTCCAAGAGATTGAGTCGCAAACCATGCTGACCATCCAAATTTACGACCTTCCGTCAATATTGCTGCACTAGGAGACTTTATTGTATGAGACAGGTTCTGTGCTTCATCCAAAACTACTACAAAAGGCTTGTCCTTTGTTCCATATTTTTTAGTATAGTACCACGCATCCCAAAGCATCATTTCTGTAATAATTATTTTAATCTCTTGTGAAAACATTGTTAACTGAACAATATTTACTTTAGCCTCATCTGCATACAATATATTGCCCCAATTAAAAGTTGGATCTGTAGAAAAATCAACAGTATGAAAAAACGGTGACATTTTTGATATTACAGACTTGGTAGATTTATTTTGATCTACCATTTCATTCAATTCATCTTGAAATAATTTCATATTCATTTTATCACCATATTTTTTTAGCCCATTGTAAACAGCATCAAAAATAGCCGAATATTGCTGATCCCCCAAATTATATACATGTGCAAATATATCAGCTAATCTAGCAGCCACATCAGATTCTTTTTCAAGAATCACTTGCCCTGCCAACTCAACTTGCTGTCTTTGAAACGGATTGATTGGTACCCCTGTACTATACACAATGTGTTGATTTATCTTATCTCCTAAGGAATCCTTAAATGGCTGTTCAAGTTGCTGTAACACAAAGCTTTCTGTATAATCAAAAATTACCGATGATACTTTATGTTTAGATAGTTCAAAAAGCATTGTTTGGATACTATACGTTTTTCCTTGGCCAGACGTGCCAGTTATTAATAAATGTCTATTAGCCAAAGCCCTGTTGCCATATTCCCAGAACACCTGATGATTGTATTTATCTGTACCTATTAATATTCGAATATCTTTGTTCTCCAATCGGTCACTAATAATTAGATTGTCTTGAATTATTTCTGTATTATTTTCTTTTGACTCTTCCACATCTACACTATCGTCATTGTCCTGCTTTTCTATACTTTCAACCGATATTGCAATTTCAGACACATTCTCAACTTCTTTTACACGTTGCCAATCAACAGTTTCTATTTCATTCATCTCTGTTGCAAGAAGATTTACTCCATCCTTCTTTGTCTTTTCAACAATAAGTACCTCTTGATTTCTAATTTCACGTTCTACAACACAATCTTCTCTAAAAGAAATCACTCCAGCTTTTCCCATCTCAGGAATTAATACATCAATAACTTCATACTCTTCATTTAGCAGTTTTCGCCGCAAATCACTTCTAACAACAAGCTCCCAGCCAGACATATCCTCTCCGACTTCGTATAGCATCATTTTTTCAGCGTTAACTAATACTTGTTGCATGAAAAAGTTTCTATACAATCTTGTTTTTATGTTTTTCCCTCTACAAGGACCTTCTTGAATTATTTCATCAAATATCTGCCTTGTCCTCAACGCCTGCTTTATTCCCTTCTCTAAATAATCTGATTCAACTTTTCCTATTTTTACTTCTATAGGATAAAATGTAACCTTTACATTTTCTCCATTTAGGATTCCTACTAGAAGTAAATCATCACTTGTTTTACCATCAAAGCCTAAATTCCTTGCAGAAAAAATGGAGCCACTTTGAGACAGACCAACCGAACCAGATACTCTAAGAATTTCTTCTAACGATATCGGCACCCATATTATATCTTCCAAGGAATATCTTTTTACTGAAAGTTTCATTGCTGATAAAATACTAAGTTTTTCCACTGGAAAATGGGATTTATACGAAAGCATTCTAAGCAACCAATCCCCGTTTAATGCATTAAACATATTAATTATTTTTTTAGAGTGAATCTGAACATTCTCCACTCCATTTTTTTCAAGATAACGGGATATTGTATTCTGATATTGCTTTGATTTTTTTGTTACAGTTATTGCATCATATCCACTAGAAGTCAAGTTATATTGATCACTATAATGGATAATTAACAAGTCTTTTGCACTAGGATCACTCTTAAAATAATTTAAATCCACTTTAGGATTAATAAATGTAACCCAGTTACTTGCTTCATATATACGCTCCAAAATATTCTGCTTACTTATACCCATTTTTAATGTATAGCACGAACCTTTCCTATACGTATCTCCGTTCATTGCAGCATTTAAAGAATTATAATTAACAGAAATTTGCATTAAAGAAGAGTTCAAATTCGCATACTTCGTTCCAAATCCCGTTCTATATGAGTCGCCTAACATTTCAGATGGAACCCCGGAAGCAATTCCTTCCATGACGACTCCCGATGGTATATCTCTCATTTCAGTGGTAATAGCCTGGTGTTCGTCATCTAACTCCATAAATGTAATATGAGCATATTCGAATGGATCATTCAAATTTCTATAATAAAATCCAACATGTTCACGGTATATATCTATTACTTCATCATCATTCATCTTTTCAACTTTTACTTGTATTCCCAATGCTTTTATCAATGTTTCTGCATCATCAATTTGAGACATGATTTCAAATGCATTGTCCATTTTAGATTCAGCATACATTATAACTTGTATTGGTATTACTCGCTTAGTTTTAGATGTATTTAGTTCATGAACATAATATTTCACTATTCCCTGAACAATTTCTTTACAATCACCAGTATTAATCAAATTTATTTTAATAGGCGTCTTTATTTCTGATGAAAAAAGATAGCTAAAATGCTCAACAAATTCTTGTATCTTATCCGCCACAAGTTTAGAGACGAAATCCTTTGATCCCTTATATCTTGGCAGGTCCTCTTTCACATATGTTTTCCATTCGGGTGAATAATTCTGTTCAACCGGCATGTAATTTTTAGGTTCTCTTGTTAATGGATCTATATTAATATATGGTAATAGAGCAGTTTGTTGAAACCTCCTAAGAAGATCTTTCTCATCATCCTCAATTCCTGTTATATCCTGTGTATTCATAAACAACTGATAAGCAATATTAATTGGATGTAAAGGTGAAATTAAAATTTCTTTATCTCCATAATTATTCTCTATAATTCCTAAACAAAATAGACCTTCAGTTAAATAAGTGCCTTCCCCTATTTGATTAATTTCTTCAATCACCCTATCAAGATATTCTTTATACAATTTTTCGATGTCATTATCAATATATACCAAACTTGGAATTTCACACTTTTGCTTAAAATAATCTATTATTGCATCAAAAGCAGACCTCACTTCACTTGGAAGTTTAATATCTACTTTCATAAGTTCTTCATTCAAACCATTTTTAACAGCAAATGGTACTCCCAGTTCAATATATTTCTTTTCTATATCTAGGCTTCTCCGAAACTCCGTTCTTGTACAGTATCTCTTCGTTCCTAAAATCAAGCCATTCTCTCCCTGTATTTGGAAATTGGATTTTTTTATTCTCTTTAAATACCATAGTTTCAATCCTTCAATTACCGTAGGCTTTTCAACTGCAAAAGCTTTAATAAAAGGAACCACAAAACATGTTGTTGATAGCGTAAAATAAACATCTTCATTTTCTTCAGGATAAGGATAATCTTCACTTACAGTTATCGCCAATCTTTCATCTGATGTTAAAGAAATAATTTGATTTTCTTCTGAAACATAAACATTTTTTTCATTTTCTCCATAATCATTGATGATTATCTCATCATCTTCGGAGTTAATTCTAATTGCAGAATGAGCATTCCCTTTTATTTCTAATAAGTATTGGGTTTTTATCTTTTCAAAAATTGTAGGATCACATCGTAATACAGCTACCTTAAACTCAAATCTCGTTCCTTCCGCCGTATATTGGAAACGACCAAATACCGTTTTATCTTCTATATCACTAATTCTGACAACCAATTTTTTACCACTACTTGTAACAGACACAAATGATTCAAAGGCCTTTAAAACATGAATTCCAACTGTTTTTGTAAATGTCGTGAAAGATAACGAAAATTCAACTTGCTCTTGTATATTATCAATAAATACCAAAATATTACGAATTCGACTTTTCGCTTTCGTCGTTCCCTCTTCTTTATCCCATATAGTAGGATTAGAGATAATAGGATTATATTCGATTGATGCCTTATTTATCTTATTAGATATATACTTTTCAACCTCGGTATATCTTGTGTTCTCCCAATCTGGTTTCGATAATACCTTTTCACCATCTTCCCCATATATTGTCTCAAGTTTCGAAAAATCTGCTCCATAGCTATGGATTTCAGATACCCTAATATAATTTCGATGATTCTCTGCAAGACGATTTTTCAACTGCTTACCCGAAAAGAAACTCAGTGTATTATCTGGAAACAACTCAAATTTTTTATATTCGTCTGATGCTATTTGAGAATCCGAAAGGCATTGAATAATATCTTCATATTCAAAAATAGTTGCAATTGTTCCGTCAAGTTCTTTACTCTTATTTTCCAAATACTGAGTCAAAATTGTTTTATCCAGTTCATTGTAACCCGTTTCATTAATCTTTCTTTTTATATCTTTCTCAATTGCTAAGATATTTAATGGCATGCCTTCTTTTCCAAGACTTCCAGCGCCTCCTAATATACTATCTAATGAAGAACAATGAATAAATAAAATTGCCTTGTTCTCATATCCTTGCGCAACACCAACTAAGTTTCTTAACGTTGCAAGAAAATCTGGATGTATATTTCCCATTGCAGCAGCAACAATTAATTCTACCACACCAAATTTCAATTCATATGATTCATATTTTTGTTTTCTGATTGTATCTTCGTATATAAATGATTTAGCAATAATATTATTCTTAAGTTCTTTATACAATTTATCTACTTGATCTTCTGTTTCAAATTGGACAAAAAATTTATCTCCTGGATTAGGTTCGTTTGTTTTGAAATATGTTATGATTTTTTCAGAAATATAATTATAAAATGTATTTGACATATTGCGCATCCCCACTATCCGACCTCTTTTCAAGCAAATTCATTTTTTCAAACAACTCGACTATATGTTTCTTTGATTCTCTATCAAATAACAGACCACGTTTTTCAAATTCATCAAAAAGTCTTGTGAGACGTATCTTACCATTATTCTCAAACAAAATTAACTTAGTAAACATTACTATATCATTCTCATGAATACTCAATGTATAACCATATACGCCTCTGAACTTTCCAAAATTTTTCTGAACAAAGTCTATAAATTTCTTATTATATCCATTATAATGTGATCTTCTTCCGCCATTTATGAACTGGTAATCTATTATTTCAAATAATTTTTTTATTTCTGTAGATGTAGCACATGTTGTATCTTTTTCAGGATTATGTATACAACCGCTATAATCCAACGGTATCCAATTTACATATCGCTCTCTAATACTCTTAATTTCATTTGCAACTTTATCATCATCTGCAGATTCATTAAACCGATTAAAAAAATCAATATAGTCCATATGTACGTTTTCAATATTTCGCGAAAGCATCTCCATAACAACTGAATGCGAGAACATATGACTAATTTTATCCTTTACATATTTCCAGCCATACTCATAACCCACTCGTACCTTTGTGACTACTTCATCATACAATGTAACAAAAACTTTCTCTATTTCATTTCTATTACCACGCTCAAACTTACTAAGCTTTATGGCAAGCTGAGATACATAAAACATATAATAGTATGCTAAAAATCTATAAATATTATCCCGATACATAATTGTATCTTTTATTAATACTTCAAAATCCTTAACAAAAACCTCTTTTACATAGGGCAAAAAACAATCGGCATGTGTAATATCGATAATAGTGTCCGTATTATCGCTTTCTAGTGAATCAAACAACAAATTTTCTAACACATTCGTGTCTTCTAATTCTTCCATTGATTTAAATTTATTTTTTAAATCTGTTGATTCAACAAAAAGACTAAACATATACTCTGCAACCTGTTGTTGGGAAATATTATAGTCTATATAATTTAATGCTCTTATATTAATCGGAAGAAGCTTTTTCTCATCGAAGTACATATTTTCTACAATACAAAATAACACTTCAAATTCTTCATCTGAACAATCATCCATCTTTTTACGCATATTTTTTTTAATTGTTTCAATATCTAGACTCTTCTTGGTCATAGTACCAGATAATATTCTAGAAAATGCTCCCACAACACCTGAAAAATCTTCATATTGATTTTTATCTTTTTTAGTTTTAAATGGCACTAAAGCATCATCACGAATATGTTTTTTGCTTTTATTTTTTACTTCATCAAAGATGTCATTTATTCCATCTTCACCCACAAAATTAATCCATGTGTTATCCATCAATCCATCACCTCAAAAGAATAACCATAGTCTTCATCATACGAAAGTTTATATTCCTTAATATTTTTTTGAGATAAATCCCGAATATAAATTTTCTCCATCTTTGATCCACCATGCGAAATCTTATTTATAAACTCTACACACTTGACATTTAGGCGCTTATCATTAATATTTGGTACATATCCGTTCAGCACTTTTTTTAGTAATTTATATAGCGAAAAATCTACATCTAATTCTGCCTCACAAGAATCAGAATACCTATATTTCAATCGTAATTCATCTCTAAAAGAATATAATTCACCCTGCACTTGTTCTGGAAGATTATCTACCTTTTTCTTCATCTCTATTTTCTGAACCAAATGAAAATCAGATTTTTTACTTCTTAAAGATAACTGCATTTCATCTTGATTTGCCTGACCATTCCATGCTAATATTCCCTTTTCAACTATGCTATACACATTTTTCAAATCCAGATGTCTTCCTGCGTTCCACGAATATAACGCTTGCATATATTCTTCATACTCTTTATCTTGTGGTAGTAAATCACTCCTTACTTTTGTAAGCCAGCATAATCTTACAAAGATTTTTAAAATTTCTTCTTTTATTGGATGCGTTGATCTATCTGAAAAATCTAATTTTTTTAATTTATTAAGCAACGCTATATACTCCGGCAGATTCTCTTTAAATATCTTTGTAATATTATCGGAATTTTCATAATATACAAAAAAATCATCTATATTTTCATTGCGGACTTGCATGGGATCTACAGTTACCATTAAATCTAATATTTCTGAAGAATTCTTTTTTTCAAATAATATATTAGGTAATAATGATTTGCAATAATTAATGCTTGTCATTTTCCATGGGATTTTTCTTGGTTCCAAAGATCCTCTGTTCCAATAACGTTCATCTCACCACTGATTACCTGCCGAACCCACATTCCCCAGACATAAAAAACAACG
>OGOI01001427.1_pt1 | contig 14482 bp, 16 predicted proteins | sample 1552631 | NCBI WGS metagenome assembly OGOI01 (sample SAMEA2580204, study PRJEB22360) | human gut metagenome | biome: human gut; feature: human-associated habitat; material: faeces | place: Denmark | collected 2008/2010 | reverse complement strand
AGCGTCTGCGTGAGCTGATTAAGGATAACCGCTATCTCAATCCGAAAGAAAAAGACCATTATGCCGATTATCTGGAGAGCGTGTCAGCTCCCCAATATGAGATTGACACCCAGAGGAAAATAGCAAGGCAGCGTTTTATGGACAGCAGTTGCCTTTCAAGGCATCTGCCGCCATTCCTCGTATCTATCGTATCCGTTTCCAGAGAGACATTTATAAGGATTTGAGCGAGCTGGAAAAAGCCGTGGGAAAAGGTAATCCCGAAGACTCCAACCTGGACCTTTTCAGTCTGGAGCTCTTTGAGAATATCGCCTACATCATGGCAAAGCATGCAGACCCATCCATTCCCGATTCTCCGGAAGAGTGGCTGGATGGATTCAATACCTTTTCCATCTACCAGGTCCTTCCTGAAATCATCAGGCTCTGGGGCCTTAACGTTCAGACTACGGTAGCTTCTAAAAAAAACTTCGCAGGGTTGAGCGTCAAATGACAACCGCATTGTTCATGCTCCGATGCGTTCAGCTGGGAATCTCCATCAGGGATCTGGACCTGCTGACCATCGGAGTCGTGAACGATATGTTCCTGGAAAGCTCCAATGACAGCTGCGAGTATCAGGAGATCGCCGGACAATCCGACTTTGATAACTTCTGATGGAAGGAGGCGTATAGGCTATGGCAGGAAGAGGTTCTATCAAGGGCATCACCGTTGAGATCGGCGGCGATACCACCAAGCTTGGCGCTGCACTTCAAAGCGTCAACAAAGAGATCAAGAATACTCAGAGCCAGCTCAAGGATGTGGAAAAGCTCCTGAAGCTGGACCCTGGAAATACAGAACTGCTTGCCCAGAAGGAACGCCTTCTTGGTGATGCGGTCAAAGAGGCAAAGGAAAAGCTGGAAGCCCTGAAAACAGCTGCGGCCCAGGCCAACGAGGCCCTGGCCAAGGGGAAAATCAGCCAAGAGCAGTACGATGCCCTCCAGCGTGAAATCATCGAGACGGAAAACGAGCTGAAGAAGCTGGAGGCTCAGGCAAAGATCTCTGCAACCGCGCTTCAGCAGATTGCAACTGCCGGTGCAAAGCTGAAGAGCGCCGGTGATGCCGTTTCCTCTGCTGGGGAAAAAATGCTCCCTGTTACAGCTACGGTTACGGCTCTTGGTACAGCTGCGGTGGTAACCGCTGCTAACTTCGAGTCTTCCATGAGCCAGGTGCAGGCAACGATGGGAATCACCAAGGATGCCATGAGCACGGTTGATGGGCAGACTGTCAATACGATGGACACCTTATCGGAGCTTGCCAAGAAGATGGGCTCAGAGACAGCCTTTTCTGCTTCCGAGTGTGCCGAGGCCTTGAACTACCTGGCACTGGCTGGCTATGACACACAGCAGATGTGCGATACCTTGCCCACGGTACTGAATCTTGCTGCCGCAGGTGATATTGAACTTGCAGCCGCATCGGACATGGTAACGGATGCAATGTCGGCTCTCGGTATGGGAGTGGATGAAGCCGGAACGATGGTGGACCAGATGGCAAAGACAGCCTCCACCACAAACACATCAGTGTCCCAGCTGGGCGAGGCAATCCTGACCATCGGTGGTACAGCCAAGACCGTCAAAGGTGGAACGGCAGAACTGAATACCGCACTTGGTATCCTTGCTAACAACGGTATCAAGGGCGCTGAAGGCGGTACGCATCTTCGTAATGTCATCATGTCTTTGCAGACACCGACGGATAAGGCTGCCGACTGTATCGAGTCCTTGGGACTTAAGGTGTATGACTCTCAGGGTAATATGCGTTCCATGAACGATATCCTGGGAGACCTGAATACTTCTATGGACGGGATGACTGCTGCTGAAAAGCAGAACATCATCTCCACCATATTCAATAAAACGGATATCGCAGCGGTGAACGCACTGCTTTCCGGTACGGGTGATTCCTGGAACGAAATGCAGAACGCCATTGAGAATTCTGCCGGAGCAGCGCAGCAGATGGCAGACACACAGCTCGATAACCTGCAAGGCCAGCTCACCATCTTGAAGTCAGCCTTGGAGGGCCTTGCCATTTCCATTGGCGAACTGGTCCTTCCATACATCAAGCAGATTGTCGGATGGATTCAGTCCTTTGTGGATTGGCTCAACTCTCTGGATGAGGGTGTGAAGAAGGTCATCGTTACCGTGGCTCTTGTTGCGGCAGCGGTAGGGCCTGTCCTTATTGTGGTCGGCAAAGTGATGAGCTCTGTCGGTACGATCATGACGACAGTTCCAAAACTGGTAAGCATGGTAAAGACGGTAGGCACAGGACTCCAGGCTTTATGGGGAGTTCTTGCGGCAAATCCTATCGCTCTGATCATTGCAGCAATTGCGGCGCTGGTGGCGGGCTTCATCTATTTGTGGAATACCAATGAGGAATTCAGGCAGTTCTGGATTGACCTTTGGGAAAATCTGAAGACTGCCGTTACCACAGCTGTGGAAGCCATCGGTACATTCTTAGCCACTGCCTGGGGAGCAATCAAGACGACTGCCGAAACTGTGTGGAATGCAATTTCTGCATTTTTCACCGGTCTTTGGACGGGAATTCAGACACTGTTTACTACGGTCGTTACGGCCATCAGCACGTTCCTGACTACAGCCTGGACAACAATCCAAACAACCGCGATGACGATCTGGAATGCCATCAGTACCTTCTTTTCTACGATACTTACAGCAATCCAGACTGTGTTCTCGACCGTTTGGAATGCCATCAGCTCAACGGTGGTTACCATTGTAAATACCATCAGCAGCACGGTTTCCTCCGTGTGGAATGGAATTCTCAGTACGGTTTCCACCATTGTGACGACCCTCTGGAACAAGATCACTGCTGTATTCAATGGAATCTTCAATGGCATAGCGAACATCATCAACAATATCCGAAACACCATCGTGAACGGATTCAATTCCGCTGTCAGCTTCATCACTGGACTTGCCTCGCAGGCCTATAACTGGGGCCGTGACATTATTCAGGGAATCATCAACGGCATCAAAGCCATGATTGGCTCTGTCGTGTCTGCGGTATCCGATGTGGCAAGTACGATCCGCTCGTATCTTCACTTCTCAGTTCCTGATGAGGGGCCTTTGACGGATTACGAAAGTTGGATGCCGGACTTCATGCAGGGCTTGGCAAAGGGGATCGAATCCAACAAGGGTCTGCTTACAAAGGCGATGAGCGATGTGGCAAATACACTGAACATGGATGGTGTTCTTCCTGATATGAGCGCCAGCATCAATGCCAATGTATCAGGCAGAAATGATGGAACAGAGGGCGGCAATGTTACCCTCAACCAGCCGATTTTGCTGGATGGCAAGACACTGACAACCGTGGTTTCTCAGATTCAATATAGCCAGGGCCGCGCATCGCTGCGCAACCTTGGTACCGCTTAAGAAAGGAGTGGCTCTATGAGTTTTACAGTTCGTTTTTTGAATTATGCCGGGGATGATCTTCTCGGCACAGCGACTGTGGAGTGGGGCGAGGATGCCACTCCGCTAGCCCCGACACCGGAGATTATTGCCGGGAAGAAGTTCACCGGATGGAATGTTCCCATCACGCATGTGGTTGAAGATATGACCGTCAGACCTACCTATGTGGATGTCCATACGGTCACTTTCTATAACTACAAAGGTGATGGGATTTTGTCTGTTCAGGAAGTGGAAGATAGTCAAGACGCCAAAGCGCCGAAAGAGGAAAAGATAGCAGGAAAGAGGTTCATCGGCTGGGATACGGATTTCACCAATGTGCATTCAGACCTTTCGGTTCATCCTCTCTATACGGACATCTATCTGACAGTCAGGTTCCTGAATAAGGATGGAACCGATGTCTGGTCCACCCAGAGCATCAGGTATGGCGACAATGCGATCCCGCCATCTCCGCTGAAATACACAGGCTTCATCTTCATCGGCTGGAACAGTGCCTTTACCCATATCACGGAGGACAAGACCATTCGTCCGGTGTATCGGGAGATACCACCGCACCCGACACTGAACTTCTATGAAAAGAACGAGGATGGCTCTTCCGGGAGTTTGAAGAAGAGCTACAGCATGGTCAATGGCTGCAGTATCGTTCAGAAGCTTTCCGGCGAATGCACCATTTCCGTCAAGCTTTTGACCCGTCAGACGGAGGGCATGGTTACCATCTTTGACCGTCTGGAGGTTGAGGGATTGGTTTTCTATATCACCGAGATGAAGAAGACCATCTCCTCTGGCATGTGCTACACCGAGCTTAACGGCGAGCACATTTCCTACATCCTCAACGACGATGTGTATAAGGTTACGGCCTATGAGAAAACCGGCACGGCAAAGGATATCCTGCAGGAGCTATTATCCGGTACGCCTTTCAATGTGGGCAATGTGGATGTGACGAAGGAAGTGACGCTCAGGGTCAATAAGGAAGCAACAAGAAGAGCCTGCATCATGCAGCTGATTGCGCTTCTGGATGCTGAGATTGAATATTACGGTTACACCATCGGCATCAAGGCCCATGCAGGAAGCACCACACCGGTTGATGTCATGAAGACTTCTCTGGTGCAGGATATCAGCTACACCTACAACGTATCGGAAGATACCACCAATTATTCCCTGTCCCTTTACCAGAAGGGCACCCTGGAGTTGGGTGATGAACTGATCCTGAGGTTTGACCCGCTTGGCATCGACAGTGAAAGCCGCATCGTTGGTATGGACTGGAATCCATTCAACTATAAAGATGTGTCCATCACGGTGGGCCAGTACATTCCAACCCTGAACAATTCCCTCTATGAGCTTATCAATGAGGTTTCAGATATCCGAGAATCCACCGCCAAATACACAGTGGAGTTCGGTGAGATGATTGGTAACGGCAGCTTCTATTTTACACGCGCCTATTCCGACAGGCCTTATTTCCAGGTGAGTGTCAATGATGACAGCACCCCGGTCGTGACCCTTACAAGGAAGAGCGGCAGTGCCTTTGCAGCCTATGTCGGAGCAACGCTTACCGGCGTCAATGCAGATACGGTCACGCTTCTTGTTTTCTACTGTACAGTGCCTGAGGTATCGGAGGAGGAAGAGGAATGACCAATATCTTTGATGAAGAAAAATATCAGGTAGCCGCTGATAAGTGCGTTGCCTTCATCAAGCGCCAGCTGGACGTGAACAACTTCCGCTTCCAGCTTTCCTTTGGCGCTGAGTACGGCAGCTGGTATTCCGGCGATGTCCTTTGGGGCATGGTCAACGGCTTATCCAATGCAGAGGATCAGGTTTTTCCAAGATACATTTCTGCGGACCAGTATTACGGCTACGACTATGTCGGTCAGGTTTCCGGGAGCAGCAATGCCTCTGGCGGCGTGAATGTGTATGTCTACCGCGATAAAGGCTATGAGGTTATGACCTGTCCTGTCAGTGGCGGCAGATGGATAACGGAACAGACCTATCGTGAAACTTACCTTGTTCCCGACTATGACCCGGAAACCGGAGAGCAGATCGGTGAGCATGAGGAAGTGGTGGAATACACACTGCCGGTAGAGCTTCAGGAAGGCATCAAGATGTTCCGCTATGCTACCGGCGTTTCTTCCTATTGGGAGGATGTTTCGGTTCCAGGTGCTGAGTATGAAAAGGCTGAGCGTCTGGTCTATACCTCAAGCGGTGAGGTCTCGGATGAGGATGGCGGCAACGCCTATCCTTATTTTTCAGACTTCCTTGTCAGGCTCTTTTCCTATAGCGACACAGAGTACCTGAATGACGAGTGCAAGATCTGGAACACAGGCAGCGGCTATATGTGGTTTACAAACCATGTGGCTGAAGGTGATAAGATTGCAAAAATGGTCCAGAGGGTCTGGAGGCAAGGGGCTTTTGCCTATGATGTGGTCGCCATTTCCGGCGCAGTTTCCAATATCACCAATGGCCGTCTTCCTGCTTCCTTTCTCATCCCAACGGACGACCCGCAGTATGACAAGGATGGAAGTAAGGCCCAGTGGAAGTTCGGCTACTGCCTGAACAACCGTACCTGGGCCTACGATGTGGGACTCGCGCTTTTGGTGTTTACCACTTCTGGCGATTGGGATATCTGCCGTGAGATGCTGAACCGAATGAAGTATGAACAAAATTTCGATGGGTCCTTTAACTTTTCCTATGACATCTATATCGGGCAACTCTTCGAAGGGTATGTTAGAACCGGTGCTATGGGCTGGCTTTTGTGGGGCATGTGCTACTACACCCTGGAAACCGGTGACCGATCTTATGTCAACATGATCAGGAAGGGCGGTGACTGGATGATATCCCGTCAGGTGACGGATACCAATGACCCGCGCTATGGCCTGATGACCGGCGGCATCGGCGCTTACAACCAGGAGGATTATTCCTACATCGATACGGAAATTGAGTGGTGCTCTGTAGAGCATCAATGCTCAGGGCTTCAGGCGCTGGAAGGCTGTGCACTTGTCTTGAAGAACGAGAAGTACAAAAAGGCTGCCGAGCTTGTCCGTGATCAGCTGATTCTCAAATGCTATGACAAGGAGAACGGCAGGTTCTATCAGGGCATCAATGGTGGTGTTCCTGATGCCGCTTGGGCACTGGACTGCACGACCTGGGCAGGTTCTCTGGTTTTTTCGGTGGTGCAGGACGATGCTTCAAAGGCTTGCTTTTCTACCGCACGGTCGGTGTACCTGACGGAGGAAAAGCGGATCGTGAAAAGCAGTGACCAGGAGCACTATAACCAGTCCTACTCTGATTCCAGGTCCTTCACCGGCTTTAAGCCTTACAGTGATAGAACCTCGGATTATGCTGGGGCTCCGGATATCATCTGGACGGAGGGTACTTTGGGCTATGCTTCTTTGGCACTTGTTCTTGGTGAGGAAGCGGAGGCGAAGAAATACGTGGATGAGTGTATTGCCCTTCAAAACTGCAGCGGCAGTACGGGTGGTGTCATTTATGTGACCGAGACCTATGCATCTCTCCCTTGGGAGTTTCATGTATGGGAATCGGTGGTCAGCTCATCCTGGCTTTATCTTCTCATCAAGAACCCGGATGTCCTTTTTCCTAGGACATTAAGGCAGGTCTACTACATGGCCAAGATAACCAATATCAAGGACCAGCGCCCGTGATGGGCATTCCAGCATCTCCTTTCGAGGTGCTGTTTTTATATACACATAAGGAAGGAGAACCGAAATGACTGAGATCATCTGCGCAGTGGTCGCTGCCATTGCCACCATCATCTGCGCCTGGATTGCCTCCAGCAATGCAAAGCTGGAAAAGGCCAGGAAAAAGGATGAGGAAAAAAGCGAGCAGCGCTCACAGCAAAGGAGCAAGGAAGCCAGACTTCAACTGGCTATGATTGCCGCCAACTCCAAGCTGACGGTGGGGGTTGCCATGGCCCTCAAGCATGGCCACACCAATGGTGAGGTTGAAGAAGGCCTTGCCGCCGTGGAGACAGCCAACAACGAATACACAAGATTTCTGGAAGAGATCGCTCTCAACCACATCAAAGATTAAGGAGGAAAACATCATGAAGAAGATTGACTGGATAAGGAAACTTACCTCAAGAAAGCTCTGGACAGCAGTAGGGTCCTTTGTGTCCCTGCTAATTGTCGCACTTGGTTATTCCGAGAATACAGCCGTTCAGATCACATCGCTTATCATGGCGGGTGCATCGGTTGTGGCGTACATCATCGGTGAAGGCCTGGTGGATTCTGCATCCATCACTGAAAAAACTGCAGAGAATGAATAAGCGCATTGAGGCTCGGAGCAATCCGGGCCTCTTGCACTTTTTGGAAAGGAGAATCTTATGGGATATACAAATAGCCCGTTAGTGGTATATACGAAATTAAGCCCGAACCATTCTGGGCAGCGCACCCACAGCATCGACCGCATCACACCGCACTGCGTTGTTGGGCAGCTTTCTGCGGAGAGCATCTGCGGCTTTATCAGCACGGACCGTCAGGCCAGCTGTAACTACGGCATTGGCACGGATGGAAGGGTTTCATTATGTGTAGAGGAAAAGAACCGTTCCTGGTGTTCCTCTTCAAATGCAAATGACCAGAGAGCCATCACGATTGAATGTTCCAGTGACAGCACCGCGCCATACGCAATGACCGATGCAGTGTACCAGAGCCTCATCAAGCTCTGCACAGATATCTGTCAGAGAAATGGAAAGACAAAGCTCTTATGGTTTGCAGACAAAGATAAGACCTTGAATTACAGCCCAGCCTCTGATGAGATGGTGCTGACCGTCCACCGCTGGTTTGCAAATAAAAGCTGTCCGGGTGACTGGCTTTATAACAGGCTCTCTGATCTGGCGGCAAAGGTTACGGCGGCTCTTGGTGGTGGTTCTACCGGTACCAGTCCGTCAGGAATCCAGGCTTCTGTTTTCGCTAATCTGACTGAGAAGGAAGCTGCAGCTAAAATCGGTGAGCTCTGCAAAGCGGATATGGCAAAGACCGGTATCCTGGCTTCCATATCGGCGGCGCAGTTCATTCTGGAATCTGGCTACGGCAAGAGTGAGCTTGCCCAGAACGCCAATAACTGCTTTGGCATGAAGAAGTCCTTGTCCGGCAATACTTGGTCTGGCAGCACCTGGGATGGCAAGAGCATCTACACCAAAACAACCAAGGAGGAATATAATCCGGGTATCCTCACGGAGGTCACAGCGGACTTCCGCAAGTACGGATGCGTCGAGGATTCCATTTCGGACCATTCCGCTTATTTGCTTGGTGCCATGAATGGAAGCAAGAAGCGCTATGATGGTCTTAATGGCTGCACCGACTATAAGAAGGCGGCACAGATTATCAAGGATGGTGGGTATGCAACCAGCTCCACCTATGTAGATAACATCTGCTCTATTATTGAGAAGTACAGCTTGACCCAGTATGATGCGGCAGCTACCGAAACAAAGACCGTCTGGTATCGTGTCAGAAAAACCTGGGCAGACAGTAAGAGCCAGCTTGGTGCCTATAAGGTGCTTGCCAATGCAAAGGCATGTGCCGACAAGAACCCCGGCTACTATGTCTTTGACCCGGATGGAAAAGCAATCTATCCTGAAAAGACTGATACGCCATTTCTGGTGAGGGTCTCTATCCCCGACCTCAACATCAGGAAGGGACCTGGAACAGACTATAGTACCATCGGTAGATACACCGGCATCGGGATATTCACCATCATGGAGGTACGTAGTGGCAAGGGCTCTACCGCTGGCTGGGGCAGACTGAAATCCGGCATCGGATGGATCAGCCTCGACTTTACAACACGATTATAAGTGTTCTATCGCCCGTGGGCATTCCTTGATGGAGTGTCTGCGGGCTTTTTTTGTTTTCTTCCGTGATTTTCTCCTCCGGCTGTCCAGAGAAAGTTAGAAGGAACCACCTTCAAACGATAAAGGAGGACCGGAAGATGACCGACAGAGAAAAACAACAGATCATGGCACTTCGCCAGTCTGGCATCAGTTACACCCAGATATCCGATATGCTGAACATTTCCATCAATTCCATCAAGAGTTATTGTAAACGCCATAACCTCGGCGGCAAGAAAGCCCTCAGTCTGGAAAACAGCACTGTTTTATATTGTGAGCATTGCGGAATGCCTGTGAAGCAGAATGCTGGCAGAAAGACAAAACGATTCTGCTCTGACAAATGCCGAATGCTCTGGTGGAATGGCCACACGGAACTGGTGAAACGCAAAGCCAATTACACCTGCACCTGCCAGAATTGCGGGAAGGAGTTCATCAGCTACGGCAACAAGAATCGCAAGTACTGCAGCCATGAGTGCTATATCGAGGATAGGTTCGGAGGTGCTTGCTGATGGGAGTATATAAGAACACAAGCCTCTCCACCGAGACCCCGGCAAGAGCCATGAGTGAAGATGCAATGCAGAAAGACTTTGAGTTCCGTATCAGCGAAAAGCTGACACTGTCCTTGTTGGATGCGGGCATTATTACAGCTGACGAATGTACTAAAATCAGGGCTTTGAACCGTGAAAAATTCTACCCGTTCTATGCGGAATTATACTGAAAAATGACTTGCATTTTACCTCATTCAGAGTGATAGATAGACATCATCTCTCACTCCCGGAAGGAGGTGTTACTATGCCAGTCTATACGAATACCCCGCCGCATCTGAGAGTGCCATCCCGCAAAATGACACTGGACGCTATGGAGAACGATTTTACTTACAGGATCGCTCAGAAGATGACCCGTTTGCTGCTTGATGAGGGCCTAATTTCCCTTGTCGAGTACGACAAATTAGTGGCAGTAAATTCAGACATTTTCTACCCGTTTTTACACGGAATAATGCGCTAATTTATTTGCTATATAAGGACTTGAGAGCGAATATGGTCACGACCAAACAAGGAGGTGAAACGATGGCAAGTATACGTAAAATCGAGGCCACCAAGATTGGCCTCCCGAAGAAACCGAAAGTTGCCGCCTACGCCAGAGTCTCAACGGATTCTGATGAACAGCTCTTAAGTCTGAAAACCCAGAAGGAGCATTACACAAGCTACATCAAAAACAATCCTGACTGGGAGTTCGCAGGGCTTTATTTCGACGAAGGTATCACCGGTACCAAGGTAGATAAACGCGATGAGCTTTTGAGGCTATTGAAGGACTGTGAGGATGGAAAAATCGACAGAGTCATCACCAAGTCCATCAGCCGCTTTGCCAGAAACACAATGGAGTGCCTGGAGATGGTTAGAAAGCTGATGAGGCTGAACATTTCCATCTATTTTGAAAAGGAGTATATCAGGAAACGGCCATGTGTGGCTTAAACGCTATATATAGTCGTTTTTTTACTTTCATACTATATCTTGCGTTTTTGTGCTATCGCTTAACACTGTATCTTGTCGCTTGTCGCTTATTTGTCGCTTAAATTTACAAAAAGACGCTTCAAGCTGTTAGAAGATAAGCGACACAGGACAGGGGCAGACTGAAAATTTTGTGTCCGGGGCTATTGAGAAAAACGGTGAAAACGGGTATAATTGTATTCGTAAATATTTGCCGTTTTTAGGCAGAAAAGAGGTTGACATAATGATATGCGAAACGCACAATTTGACAGACAGAAAGACAGAAAGACAGAAAGACAGAAAGAAAGAAAGAAAGAATAATATATTATGATTTCCTTCGCATAATCTCAATGGTTGCCGTTATTGTTTTACACACCGCAGCTGAAAGATGGGGTGGTGTAGAAGTTCATTCACTTGCGTGGAAATCTTTTAATTTCTATGACAGTATTGTGCGTTGGGCCGTTCCAGTTTTTACAATGATTAGCGGCGCATTGTTTCTTTCACCATCAAAGAATATCACTGTTAAGAGAATCTATTCTAAGCATATTTTTCGTATAGTTTTAGCTTTTTTTGTGTGGTCTTCGCTCTACGCTTCTAGAACTTTGCTAAAGGGAAATGGGATAAAATCCTTTTTAGCTTCTGTCATTGCTGGTCATTATCATATGTGGTTCCTTATTATGCTTGTCGGATTATATATGATTGTTCCGTTACTTAGGCAAATAACAGCTAATAAAGATTTGACAAAGTATTTTTTACTTCTGTCTTTTGTGTTCACCTTTTTAATCCCTGCTGTTTTTTTTGCTTTACGGTGCATTGATAGACTTTATGATAGTGGTTTTTATGATTTCGCACAAAGCGTGTATGATAACATAAATTTCCACTTCGCTCTTGGCTTTTCATTCTATTTTGTATTAGGCTATTTTTTAAGCACTACGTCTTTTTCTAAAAAATTGGAAATTATCTGCTACATTTTGGGAATAATCGGTTTTATCTCAACAGTAATATTATCGATGGGCATTAGTTATTTTCTGAATGAACCAAACGCAACCTTCTACGGCAATATGACAATCAATGTTATGTTAGAAAGTATAGCTGTTTTTGTTTTCTGTAAGATTCGGATAACTAATATCATCAAAAAAGAGCAAATGATAAAAATAGTTCAAAAACTTTCAAAACTCAGCTTTGGCGTTTACCTCATTCATGCTTTTTTCTTAGAGTTATTAGAAAAATTAGGAATAGATACATTAAGCTTTAACCCGGTTCTTTCGGTTCCTTGTATTGCTTTGTTGGTTTTTCTGTTATCGCTTTCAGTTTCGGCTATACTCAATAAAATACCGATAGTCAAAAAATACCTTATATAAGACTATTTCATTCTGACTTTGCATAGATTGTCAGGTCAGCTTTGTACCCCTCAAACACATCAACCCGCGTTATATCGTACAATACACCTTTGTAGCGTATAACGTGGGTTGTTTTTATATCTGCCCGATAGCCGATTTGAAACAGAACGGTTTCATTCGTCTTTGTAGAAATACCCGTTTCAATTTCCTTGCCGGATAGCTGCCGGAAATATGCCCACACAGTCGCAACCGGGACAAGGGTTTTCAGACGGTTGCCGTATTTGTCGCTTGAATAGGTATATTCACATATTTCTATTTTCTTGTCTTTCAGCTTCATATTATCCACCTTTCCGGGGCAAGGGTGTAACCAACGCAGACACCCTTTTATATCGCCCCTGTGTATTCGGTATAGTGTTCATATAGCCCCACATAGCAGTCAAGCAGGGCGGCGGTTCCGTCAATGCGCTGCTTTGGGCTTTGATTCTTCACAGGAACAATATTGCCGTTTCTGTCCGTCTGAATGCCTGTGTTCGTCAAACACCATTTCAGAACGGGATTATTGTTATAAATAACCCTGTGTGCCTGCAAATCTGCACCTAACATCTGCATAGGCAGGGAAAGCGTTTTTGCCCCCTGAATACAGCGCACCATATTGAACCCCTGCATTTGCATTTCTTCCACAAAATAGCGTGCTGAATAGCTGTCATAATACACCCACGCCGGGAACAGTTCATATTGCTTGACTGTTTCCACAAACCACGCTGTAACGTCTGAATAATTGATTGTATTGCCCGCGCACAGTCGCAAAAGCCCCCGTTCAAACCACTTGTCATAGGGGATTTTGTCTTGCTGTACACGCTCCTGCAAGCGGTCAGCAGGCAGCCAGTACATTTGCGTGATATACTTTCTATCATCGCCCCGTCGCATGAACAGCAGGCTTGCACAGGTCAGGTCTGTGGTTATGGACAGGTCAACACCGCCGATACAGTACCCGCCCCGGAATGCTTCAAGGTCAAGGGTTTCTGTATTATTGATAGCTTCAAAGGAAAGCCACGCTGTTTTGACCGTTTCCCGGATATTAAATTCTTTGCATAGTACGCCGGACAGTTCCACGGGGTTTTGCTTTGCCCGCTCCACTTTGATTTGCAAATCATCAAGCTTTTTGATTGCACCTAATGACGGGTTCGCTTTCGCCCATGCGTCCGGCTCTGTCCATTCGTTGCGCCTGTCCAGTTCATAAAGGATAGGCAGAAAGGTTTCGTCCTGCAAGCTGCCGTCTGCAACAGCGCAGGCGTGGCTATACATATCATCGAAAATACATTCACGGACGGTTCCGGCTGTGGTTATCATCACAAGCAGCGGTTGACGGCGGGCAGACTGACTTTGCCGCATAACTTCATAAAGGTTTCTGTCTTTAACCCCGTGCAATTCGTCCATGATAACAAAGCTTGCGTTCAAGCCATCCAATGTATCAGAATTGCGGGAAAGTGGTTGTAGCTTTGACATGGTAGGGGTGTAATACAGGTCAGTTTTCCGCTTTCGGATATGCTTTGACAGTGCCGGGGACTGCTTGACCATGTTGTGGCATTCATCGAACAGCAAACGCGCCTGCGCATACTTTGTTGCCGTGCTGTATACCTCTGCGCCGCCCTCGCCGTCCGCAATCAGCATATACAGGGCAAGCCCCGCAAGCAGGGTGCTTTTGCCGTTCTTACGCCCCACAAGAAAGAATGCTTCCCGGTAACGGCGCAGTCCCGTGGCGGGGTCAATAAAGCCGAACAGGGCTTGAATAAAGGCTTTCTGAAACAGTTCCAGCCGCACAGGCTGTCCTGCCCATTCCCCCTTGCTGTGGCGACAGAAACGCTCTATAAAAGCAATGGGGCGGTCTGCTTTTGCTTCATCAAAGACATACTGCCCCGGGGTTCGGGTTTCCTCTGCAAGACGGGCATATATCGCTTTTACCCGCCTGCAAGCGGGGATTTCGCCCCGCTGCAGCAGGTCATTGTACTGGGCAATATAGTTCATGCGGACTGCCCTGTGGCAAAGTCCAGCAAAGCATCCGTTTCCGGGGCTTCGCCGTCCATTTCCGCAACGATTTTCAGAAAGGCTTTCTGTGTGGCAAGGTAGGTTCTCATAAGGGCGGTATATTCCTTATAGTCCCCGCGCTCCTTGATTTTCGCAAGTTCCTGTTCCATATAAAGGAGTTCTGCGCTTAGCGCATTGGCGGTCATTTGGCGTTCGGTCTGGAAAGAATCAATCATGGCTGTATTCCTCGCTTTCTTGTATCAGGTTGCCGTCACCGTCAAAGGCAAGCCCTGCCGCCGTTGCCCCGCCTGCGCTAAAATGCTCGGCATTGTGGCAGGCAAGGCAGGTTTGCCCGGA
>OGOI01001424.1_pt1 | contig 14499 bp, 11 predicted proteins | sample 1552631 | NCBI WGS metagenome assembly OGOI01 (sample SAMEA2580204, study PRJEB22360) | human gut metagenome | biome: human gut; feature: human-associated habitat; material: faeces | place: Denmark | collected 2008/2010 | reverse complement strand
CACGTAGCCGCGCGTCTCGCGGGGCAGGTAGTCGTAAATCTCCCAGAAGTTCTTGCCTCCCGAGCGGGCGATCGCTTTGTTGACGTTGCCCGGGCCGCAGTTGTAGGCGGCGATGGCCAGCGACCAGTCGTTATAAATGGCGAAGAGGTCTTTCAGGTAGCGGCAGGCGGCCTGCGTGGCGCGGTAGGGGTCGCGGCGTTCGTCGACCAGCGAGTTGATTTCGAGTCCGTAGCTCTTGCCGGTCGTGGGCATGAACTGCCACAGCCCGACGGCGCCCATCGGCGACACCGCCGTGGGGGAGAGCGCCGATTCGATGATCGGCAGCGCGCGCAGCTCGACGGGAAGGCCTTCGCGGAGCAGCTCCTCCTCGATGATCGGGAAGTAGTACTGCGACATGCCGAGGATGCGGCTGATCGTGCCGTAGCGCGAGTTGGTGTAGCGGTTGATGTAGCCCTTTACGATGCTGTTGTAGGGGAACTGGATCGGCGACGCGAGGTCGAGCAGCCGCCGGGAGTAGACCGAGTCGGGCGTGCTGTCGGCCACCTCGGTGGAGTCCTCCAGAATGTACTGTTTGAAAAATTCGCTGAACGCGTCCTGCCGCTGGCGTTCGCGCCATGCGGCCAGCAGCGAGTCTGTCTGTTCGGGGGAGAATCCCAGCGTCATGTCGTTGACGACGGGTTCTTCGGCCGGGGCGGGTTCCGGCTCGGGGACGGGAACCGGTTCGGCCTCGGGAACGGGCGCCGGGACGACGGTTTCGGTTTTGGCTTTCTTGTCGCGTTTCTTCTTGCGGGGGCTGCGGTCGAGGGCCGACGCCGAAGCGGCGACGGCAAGGAGCAGCGCTATGGTAAGGAGTTTCTTCATCGTCTAAAATTTCAGGCTCAAATTGAAGCCGAACACCGGGCGGTTGCCCCCGAGGGTGGGGACGTAGGTGTAGTCGACCAGCGGTTCGAGGTTCATCGAGAGGTCGTCCGAAATGTCGTAGTCCTTGAGGTGGGCGTCGACATGCGCATCGACGATCTGCAGGACGTACAGCGCACCCGAGAGGATGATGCAGAGGTCGCGGTTGCGCCGGTAGTTGTTGCGCAGGTTGCGGATGAACGAGGCCGAATAGCGTCCGTGGAACTCGTCGGTCGGCCCGTCGGGGTATTTGTCGGGATTGCGGTCGTAGTCGCTCAACAGATTGTAGGCCTTTTTGAAACGTTGGTAGCCGCGGTTGTTCCAGTCGATGCAGTAGATCATCGAGGCGAATCCGCCGATGACGAAAGGCACTTTCCAGTAGCTTTTGTTGTAGATCTGTCCCGCTCCGGGGAAGATGCAGGCCAGCGTGGTGGCCTTCTTGACGCTCGACACGTCGTTGGTCGAGTAGCTCACGGCCGCGTCGCCGATGAAGTAGATGTACGAGGCGATCGTGATCCCCAGGTAAACCTGACGCCGCGTGTTGCTGCGGATCATCTTGGACTGGAGGGCGTCCAGCTCGGGCGTGCGCGAGAGGTTCACGTCGGTATAGGACTCGAACTGGCGCTTGAGCGGCTTGTAGGTCTTGTTTTCGTGGATGTACAGTCCCAGTCCGGTTCCCACCAGTCCGTAGAGGATCGGCAGTTTCCAGTACTGTTTGTTGTAAATCTGTCCGTAGCCGGGGACCACGGTCGAAATCCAGCACACCTTCGAGAGCGACATCGAGTCGCTCATAAACCAGCCTTTTTTGTAGACCTTGCGTTTGGTCGTGGTGTCCACGCCCCGCTGTGCGGCGTCGAAGCGCGCCAGGGCCAGCGAGTCGAGGTAATGCAGGTCGTCGGAGCGCAGGTCCGCGACGGCCGCCGAGTCGGCGGCGTATGCGGCGGCGTCGATCGAGTCGATCTGCCGTACGAGGCCCGCCAGGCGCAGCGAATCGCGCCGGCCCTTGAGCGAATCCGGTTTTTCGAGCAGTCCGCCGCGGACGACCGTGCGTGCGCCGCGGTGGAGTTGCGCCCCGGCGGGCAGTCCCAGCGAAAGGGCTGCGACCAGGAGCAGGAGTCTGAACCGGATTGTCACCATATATTAATTAGGAGCGTTTAGCGAAACGTTCGATGAACTGTTCGATGTCCCTGTCGTCCGTGAAGCCGATGACGATTTTGCCGCCGCCGTTTTTCGCGCGTTTGATCGAAATTTCCTGCGAAAAGAACTTTTCGAGCTGCTCGACCAGTTTCAGGTAGCTTTCGGGATACTCTTCGTCCTCCACATTCTGTGCCTCTTTGCCCGGGGCTTCGGAGAGAGAGCGGACCAGTTCCTCGACCTGGCGGACCGAGAGGCCTTTCTTGATGCATCTTTTCAGCACGCGCAGCTGCTGGTCGGCGGGCGCCCCGGCGATGGCTTTGGCGTGTCCCATCGAGATCAGCCCCTCCTTGAGGGCGAGCTGCACCTCGTCGGGGAGTTTCAGCAGGCGCAGGTAGTTCGACACCGACGAACGCTTCTTGCCCACCTTCTCCGACAGGGCGTCCTGCGTGAGGTTGCACTCGTCGATCAGGCGCTGCATGCCCAGCGCGATTTCGATGGCGTTGAGGTCCTGTCGCTGGATGTTCTCCACGAGGGCCATGGCGTGCAGGTTCTCGTCGTCCACCTCGCGGATATAGGCCGGGAGGGTCTTCAGGTCGGCCCGCTGCGCGGCCCGCCAGCGGCGTTCGCCGCTGATGATGACGTATTTGCCTCCGTCGCCCTTTTTCACCGTCACGGGCTGGATGACGCCCAGCTGGCGGATCGAGTCGGCCAGTTCGTCCAGAGCCTCCTCGTCGAACTGCGTGCGCGGCTGCGTGGGGTTGGGTATGATGTCGGCGATTTCGATTTCTGCCATCTGGCTCATCGGTTTGAGCTTGGCATCCACGGGATCGCTGCCGAAAATGGCGTCGAGTCCGCGTCCTAATCCCTTCTGTTTCATATCGGTATTCGTTTATTTGCTGCGTTTGCGGTTGCGTTTCAGAAATTCCCGGGCCAGGGCCAGGTAGTTTTCCGAGCCGACGGCCCCGGCGTCGTAGAGCATCACGGGTTTTCCGTGCGAGGGCGCTTCTCCCAAACGGATATTGCGCTGGATTATTGTGTCGTAGGCCAGGGGGCCGAAGTGCTCGCGGACCTCGCTCACCACCTGGTTGTTCAGGCGGTTGCGCATGTACATCGTCAGCAGGAAGCCCTCGATGTCGAGGCCGGGGTTCAGTCCGCCCTTGACCTTGCGGATGGTGTTGAGCAGTTTGGAAAGCCCTTCCAGGGCGAGGTATTCGCACTGCACGGGGATCAGCACCGTGTCGGCGGCCGTGAGGATGTTGACCGTGGTGTAGCCCAGCGACGGCGAGCAGTCGATGAAGATGTAGTCGAACTTTCCGCGCACCGAGTCGACGATGCGTTTCATCACGTGGTGGGCGTTTTCCATCTTCGGCAGTTCGGTGTCGGCGGCCACCAGGTCGATCGACGAGGGCAGCACCCAGAGGTTTTTCACGTCGGGACTTTGGAGAAGCACTTCGTCAGCCTGTTTCTGTCCGGCGATGCACTCGTAGATGCCTTCGAGGTTGATGTCGAAGCCCAGCCCCGAGGTGGCGTTCGCCTGCGGATCGGCGTCCAGCAACAGGACTTTCTTGCCCAGCAGGGCCAGCGAAGCCGCTAAATTGATAGCTGTCGTGGTCTTGCCCACGCCGCCTTTCTGATTGGCCAATGCGATTACCTTTGCCATGTTTGAATTCGGTTTATAAGCAGGCAAATTTAGTGAAATTAAATGGAAATCCATAACCGTAGCGGAAAAATGCTTATCTTTACGGTCGGAATGAATTGATAGCTATACGATACTATGGAAGAAAAAAAATCGCCGGCTTCCGCGGCGGAGTCCGCAGCTTCGGGACAGCCGGCCGCAGTCCCGGCGGCGGAGCTGCGTCCGGGCCGCCGGAAATTCCCGACCGTGGGCGACCTGTTCGCCATGCTGGGTATCGCCTTCGGGGCGCAGATCGTCGTGGGGACCGCAGCGATGGTCTTCCTGCTTTTCGCCGGGCACGGGCTTGATTTCAAATCGCTGGAGCCGGCTGCGCTGGGCAAGGTGATGGCGGCGCTCTATTTCTGCTCGATGTCGATCACGCTTGCCGGCATCCTCTGCTACCGCCGCGCGCGCGGCGGCAGCGGTCCGTGGGCGCGTTTCTCGGCCCGGGGGCTGAATCCCGCGCTGTTGCTGTGGGCCTTCGTGCTGATGTTCGCCGTCGGCGTGGTGCTCGAACCGCTGCTGCGGCTGATGCCCGAACTGTCGCTCGAAGTGGGCCGCGGATTCTGGACCATCCTCTCGCTGGTGATCTTCGCTCCGATCTTCGAGGAGCTGATCTGCCGCGGCGTCGTGCTGGGGTCGCTGCGCGGCAAGTTCGGCGTGACGACCGCATGGCTCGTCTCGTCGCTCTTCTTCGGCGTGCTCCACGGCCAGCCCGTGCAGGTGATCAACGCCACGGTCATCGGCCTGGTGCTCGGCTACGTTTACCTGGCGACCGATTCGCTGTGGTCGGTGATGATCCTCCATGCGCTGAACAACGCCGTGGCCTATCTGGCGCTGGCCACCGGGCACGGCAATGCGCTGCTGATCGACCTGGTGGGCAGCCGGACGCTTTACGTGCTGATTTACATCGCGGCGCTGGCGCTCTCCGCCGTGTCGGGCTATATGATGCTGCGCACGCTGCGGCGCATGAAGGAGGCGGAGAAAAATCCGTCTGCGGCGTAATAATCCGGCTCCGCACTGCGTTACTTACAAGTAAAAAACGTATCTTTGCCCTTCGGAATATGAATTTGCGAGCGAAAATAGCGGTCGCGGCGGGTGTGCTGCTGCTGGCGGGTTGCCGGGAGCTGCCGCGTTATTTTGCCGGCGACACGACCATTGCGCGGGCCGGCGGCAAGGACCTGCGGCTGGGCGACGTGCGGTCGGTGGTCCCGCAGGGACTTTCGGGCGACGACAGCGCGGCCTTTATGAAGGTTTACATCGACCGCTGGGTGCTCAAGCAGCTCAAGCTCCAGGAGGCGGAGACGCTCTTTTCCTCTTCGGCGGGCGACATCGACAAGATGGTGGAGGAGTACCGCCAGGCGCTGCTGATCCGCCAGCTGGACCAGCATTACGTCGACCGTTCGATCGACACGGTGTTCACCGCCGACGAGATTGCGGCCTACTACAACGCTCACAAGGCCGATTTCAAACTCGACCGCACGATCGTCAAGGGGCGCATCGTCCGTTTCGGCGAGGGGTACCGGCAGGCCGCGAAGCTCAAGACGCTGATGGGGGCCAGGTCGGAGGCGCAGCAGCAGGATTTCAGGGACATCTGCGAGAAGAACGATTTCACGGTGGACGATTTCCGCGACCAGTGGATTGATTTCCCGGAGTTCTTGAGCTACCTCCCGACGCTGCGTTCGCAGAGCTATGATTCGGTGCTGGCGACTGCTGCCGTGCAGGAGATGCGCGACAGCCATGCGCACTATTATTTCCAGATTGATGCGGTGCTGCGCGAGGGCGAGCCGATTCCGCTCGAACGGCTGCGCGGAACGATCCGCCGCATCCTGTTCAACCAGCGCAAGGGCGAGATCATCCGCGCGCACGAGGAGGAGCTTTGCGCCCGGGCCGCGGAGATGGGCGAGGTGAAGATTTTCGCCGACGAGAAACCGAAGAAAGACGAATAAAAATAAAACGATAAACGAAACCAAGATGTTGAAAAAAGCTATGATGGCCGCGGCGCTCGCCTTGTTGTTCGCAGGCGCCCTTGCGCAGAAACGACAGGTGATGCTCGACAAGGTGGTGGCCGTGGTGGGCGGATCGTCGATCCTCTACTCCGAGGTGGACGACTATGCGCGCCAGCTGACGGAACAGCGCCGCCAGGAGGGTTACACTTCCGACCGCGACCCGATGAACGAGGCGCTCGAAGCGCTGATGACCCAGAAGCTGCTCTACAACCAGGCCCAGATCGACTCGGTGAAGGTCAACGACGCCGACATCATGGCGCGCGTCGAGGAGCAGGTGCAGCAGATGGTCGAGGCCGAAGGCTCGATCCCCCAGCTCGAAGCCAAGCACCACATGCCGATCTTCAACATCCGCGAGATCATGCGCCAGCGTTACGAGGAGCAGGCCTATGCCAACTCCATGCAGACCGAGGTGGTCGACAAGGTGTCGGTGATTCCGGGCGAGGTGGAGCGTTTCTACAAGTCGATCTCGAAGGACAGCCTGCCGCTCGTCGCCGACCAGTATGTCTATGCGCAGATCACCAAGTTTCCCAAGTCGATGACTGCCGCCAAGCAGCGTACGCGCGAACGGCTGATCGACATGCGCGAACGCGTGATCACGGGCAAGGCCAAGTTCGAAAACCTCGCCCGCATGTATTCGCAGGACCCCGGCACGATGATGCGCGGCGGCGAGATGGACCCCTCGACGCTCGAACAGCTCGACCCCGCATTCGGCGCGGCGCTGGAGAAGATGCGCCCCGGCCAGATTTCCGAGGTGGTCGAGTCGCAGTTCGGCTTCCACATCATCCAGCTTCTGGACAAGCGCGGCCGGCTCTATCATTTCCGCCACATCCTGCTGCGTCCGGTCTACACGACCGAGGAGCTGGGCGGTTCGCTCAATACGCTCGACAGTCTGGTGAAGGTGATCCGCAAGGATTCGATCACCTTCGAGAGGGCTGCGCTGCTCTATTCGGACGACGCGCAGTCGAAGATGAACGGCGGCATCGTCTCGAACCACGACATCCTGGAGCGTTTCAACGCCTTCGACGCCAAGTTGACCGTCACGAAATTCCTCAAGGAGGACTTTGGCCGCTTCAAGAGCCTTGACGACTACAACGCCCTGAACCGGCTCAAACCCGGCGAGATTTCGGAGGCCTACCTCACCGAAGACATGCTCGGCAACCAGATGGCCAAGATCGTCAAGCTGGTCGAGGTGATCCCCACGCATACGGCTTCGCTCAACGAGGACTACCTGCGGCTCGAAGAGATGGCCTTGCAGGACAAGCAGGAGCGGGTCTTCAAGGAGTGGCTTTCGAAGAAGATCGACGGCATGTACGTCTACATCTCGCCCGAATTCCGCAACGGGGAGTTCGAGAACAAACACTGGGTGAAATAGGCCGTGCGCAGGCTCTTGTCCATAGCCGTAGTGGTGCTGGCCGCCGCCGTGGTCGCGGCGCGCAGCGGCATGCAGGCGCCGGAGCCGGAGGGCGAGAAAAAGCTCATCGACCTCAAGTCGGACCTGATGGGCCCCATCGCCCCGGGCGATTCGGTGGTTTTCCTGGTGGGGAACTTCGCCGCACAGCACAACGGCGCCGTCATCACGTGCGACTCGGCCGTGCGTTACTCGGACATGCGCATCGAGTTCTTCGGCAACGTGCTCATCAACAAGAATACGACCTACATTTACGGTGACCGGGCCGAGTACGACGGCGAGCTGAACGAGGCGCGGGTCTACTCCGACATCGTCAAGGTCGTCGACGGCGACGCCACGCTCTACACCTATAAATTCCTGTTCAACACGAAGAAGAACATCGGCGAATTCGCCGACGGCGGGGTGATGCTCAACCGCGAGAACCTGCTCGAATCGGTCCGCGGCTACTACTATGCCGACACGAAGGAGCTGATCGCCGTCGACCGCGTCGAAATGCGCAACGACGAATACGAACTCAAGGGCGATTCGGTGGTTTACAACATGGCCACCGACAACGCCTTTTTCTTCGACCGCACCAACATCTGGAACAAGGACGGCGACTACCTCTATGCCGACCGCGGTTCCTACGACAAGGCCGATACGCTCTACATCGTGACGCGCAACGGCTATATCCTGACCGAAAAGCAGGAGATCTGGAGCGACAGCCTCCATTACTACCGCGCCGAGGACCATGTGATCCTGCGGCGTGATTTGCAGCTGGACGACGCTGAACACAAGGTGATCGCCTTCGGCGACTATGGCGAGTACTGGAAGGAGCCGGGAAATGCGTTCCTCACGCGCCGGCCCGCGGTGGTGAGTTACGACCTTTCGCAGGGCGACTCGCTTTTCATGCGCGCCGATTCGATGTACCTCTTCAGGATATAGGACACCGCCGGGCGCGGGCCCGCCGCTGCGGCCAAAGCCGATTCGCTGGCGCGTCTGAAAACCGATTCCGCCCTTCTCGGGACGCCGCACCACCCGGCCGGGGAGCTTCCCGAAGGCCGTCCTGCGGCGGATTCGCTCGGAAGTCCCCGCGTTCCGGCCGTCGGTCCCGGTTCGCCGGAAGACGCCGCAGGGCCGGATTCGCTGGCCCGGCGGGAGGTCCCCGATTCGCTGCTGGGCGTTTCCGTCCCGGATTCGCTGGCCGTTCCGGCCGTCGATCCGCTCGACACGCTGGTCGGCGATGCCCGGAAAGCCTACCTCAAGGAGCAGGCTGCCAAGTTGAAGGCGGCCCAAAAAGCCGCTGCGGCCAAGGCCAGGAAGGAAAAACTGGAGGAGATCGCCAAAAAACGTCAGGATAAGACGACGGCCAAACTGCTGGCTCAGAAGGAGCGGGAGGAGCGGCGTCTCGCTGCGCGCAAACTCAAGGCCGAGTCGAAACTCCGCGCCCGTCAGGCCCGCGCCGCCCGCAAAGGCAAGGTGATTCCGGTCGATTCCACGGCCCTGCGCGAGATCGACTCGCTGATCGCCCGCAACGACCGGGAGATGGATTCGCTGCTGTTGCAGATGGCCGATTCGCTGGCCGCCGACTCGCTGGCGATGCGGATTCCGGCCGACTCGGTCGATTCGCTCACCGACTCCGCCGACTCGGTTTACCGCCTAATGAAGGGTTTCCGCAATGTGCGCATTTTCCGTTCCGATTTCCAGGCCGTATGCGACTCGATGACGGCCATCAGCACCGATTCGACGATCCACCTCTACATCAATCCCGTGCTGTGGAACCAGGGCAACCAGATCACCTCCGACGTGATGGACATATTCACCGAGAACCAGCAGATCACGCGCGCCGAGTTCATCGGCACTCCGATGATGGTCTCCCAGCTCGACACGGTCCATTACAACCAGGTGGCGGGCAAGCAGATGACGGCGTGGTTCCGCGACAATCAGATCTACCGCAACGACGTGAACGGCAATGCCCAGACGATCTACTACATGCAGGACGGCGAGCCGCCCCAGATCACGGGCATGGGCGTCATCGAGAGCGGCGACTGTTCGTTCTATATCGAGGACAAACAGGTCGTGACGATCGTCTACCGCAAGGACCCCGACTGGAACATCTATCCGATGGACAAGATTCCCGCCGATCAGGAGCTTTACCTCAAGGGGTTCAAGTGGGAGGGCGCGCGGCGTCCGACGCAGGGGGCGGTTTTCGACCGCAGGGTCCGGCCCTCGCAGCGCGAGGAGAAGAGGCATCTCGCACATCCGGATTTCCCGCTTCTGAAAGCCCTCGAGGAGCGCAAGAAGCGGCTGATCGAGGAGCGCCGCTGGGCCGACCGCAACGATCAGGTCGATGCCGCCACCGTGGAGTGGATGCGGGCGCTGGGCTTCGAGGTGGGCCAGCCTCGGGAGTCAGGACCCAAGCTCTGAAAAATTGGAAAAAGGTGAAAAGACGCAAAAACTTTTCACCTTTTTTGTGCTATTTTTGCAGCCGGTTAGCCGTTAATGTCTGTTTTCCCATGAAGAAAAGTCTGATCGCCCTGGCATTCGGGACGTTGGCACTCGGTATGGCGGAGTTCGTGATGATGGGCATTCTGCCCGACATCGCCCGCAGCCTCGGCGTCTCGATCCCCGAAGCGGGGCACCTGATCTCCGCCTATGCGCTGGGCGTCTGCTTCGGGGCGCCCCTCACGGTGCTGGTGGCCCGCACGCGGCCGCTGAAACACATCCTGCTGGCCCTCACGGGCCTGATCATTCTCGGCAACGCCTGTGCGGCGCTTTCGCCGAACTACTGGACCCTGCTGGCCATGCGTTTCGTCTCGGGACTTCCCCACGGGGCCTTCTTCGGCGTGGGGTCGATCGTCGCCGAGCGCGTCGCCGACAAGGGCCGGTGGGCCGAGGCCGTGTCGATCATGGTCGTGGGCATGACCGTCGCCAACTTCTTCGGCGTGCCGCTGGGAACCTATATCAGCGGCGTCGTGACGTGGCGCGCCACGTTCGGGATCGTCGCCGTGTGGGGAGCCGTGGCCATGCTGCTCGTGAAATTGTGGGTTCCGGCTCTGCCCGCGCTGCCCGATACGGGGATGAAGGGGCAGTTCCGGTTTCTGAAAAGCGCCGCTCCGTGGCTGGTGCTGGCGTCGGTGATGCTGGGCAACGGCGGCATCTTCTGTTGGTACAGCTACGTCAGCCCGCTGATGGTCCACACCTCGGGGTTCCGTTCCGAGGACCTGACGCTGATCGTCATGCTGGCCGGTTTCGGCATGTTTGCGGGCAATATCGTCGGCGGTCACTATGCCGACCGGTTCACGCCCGAGAGGGTTGTGCGCTTCACGCTCGGCACGGCCTGTCTGGCGCTCGTCGGCATCTTTTTCGGGGCGCATGTCCGCTATCTTTCGCTGGCGCTGATGTGTCTGACTACGGCCTGCCTCTTCTGCGTATCGTCGCCCCAGCAACTGCTGATCCTCGAAAATTCGCGCGGCGGCGAGATGCTCGGCGCGGCGCTCGTGCAGGTGGCTTTCAACCTGGGCAACGCCCTGGGGGCCTACGTCGGCGGCCTGCCGATCGGGCGCGGGCTTGGCTATGAATATACGGCGCTTCCCGGCGCGGCTTTCGTGCTGCTGGGGATGACGGGCGGCATGATCTACATCCGGAAATATCCCCGGCATGAACAGCGATAACAGCGAAGAGATCTTTCCCGTGGTCGACGCGGCGGGGAACGTCGTCGGCAAAGCCACGCGCGGCGAGTGCCACGGCGGGTCGATGCTCCTGCACCCGGTGGTGCACCTCCATGTTTTCAATTCGCGCGGCGAACTCTATTTGCAGAAACGCCCCGCCTGGAAGGACATTCAGCCCGGACGGTGGGACACGGCCGTGGGCGGCCATGTGGACTATGGCGAGACGATCGCCGAAGCCCTGCGGCGCGAGGTGCGCGAGGAGCTGGGCATCACGGATTTCGTGCCCGGGGCGGTTGCGGTCTATCCGTTCCGCTCGGAACGCGAATACGAACTGGTCCATGTCTTCCGCACGGTCTACGACGGCGAGGTCCGTCCGAGCGGGGAGCTTGACGGCGGGCGTTTCTGGTCCCCGGACGAAATCCGCGAAAACCTCGGACAGGGTGTTTTCACACCCAACTTCGAAGGCGAGGCCGGATTGATTCTCGGGTGATTCCGTTGTCCGCGCCGGCGTCGTTTCCGGTTTTTCGGCCGCCGCTGCGGTTGAGGCCCGAAAGTTGATGCGGGTACGGGTATGCAGACACTTCTGAAACGTTGGACGCACGCCCTGCTCGAATGGCTGGGCCTGACTTCGGCCACCGGCGATGCGCTCGACCGCTGGGCGGCTTTCGTGCTCGTGGTGCTGGCCGCCGTGGTTTTCGACCTGCTGCTGCAACTGGGCATCGTACACGGGGTGCGGAAACTCGTGGAGCGCACCCGGGCCAAGTGGGACGACACGCTTTTCAGCGTTCCGGTTCTCCGGCGCATGTGCCATATTTTGAGCGCCATTCTGCTGGCCGTCGTGCTTCCGGTGGTCTTCGAGGAGAAATCCACCGGGCGCGTCATCGTCCTGCGGTTCATGGAGGCCTATATCGTCTTTTCGGTTTTCCGCTTCGTCAACGCCCTGCTCTATGCCGCCTTCCACATCGCTGCGGCGCGTCCCGCCTGGCAGAACAAACCCATCAAGGGCCTGCGGCAGACGGCGCAGGGCATTGCGCTGCTGATCTGCACGATTCTGATCGTTTCGATCCTGCTCGACAAGTCGCCCGCCATCCTGCTGACGGGACTGGGCGCCTCGGCGGCCGTGCTGATGCTGATTTTCCGTGACAGCATCCTCGGCTTCGTTTCGGGCCTCCAGCTCGCGGCTAACGATATGCTCAAGGTCGGGGACTGGATTGCGGTCCCCAAGTACGGGGCCGACGGCAACGTCGAGGAGGTGTCGCTCACGACGGTCAAGATCCGCAATTGGGACAACACGCTCGTCATGCTGCCGCCCTACCTGCTGACGACCGATTCGTTCACCAACTGGCACGCCATGCAGCTTTCGGGCGGGCGGCGCGTGATGCGCTCCGTGGCGATCGACATGACGAGCGTGCGTTTCTGCACCCCCGAGATGCTGGACCACTACCGTACGATCGACCTGATCCGCGACTACGTCGATCAGACCGAACGCCGCGTCGAGGAGTACAACGCCGCGCACGGCATCGGCTCCGGGGAACGGCGGATCAACGGCCTGCATCAGACCAACCTCGGGGTTTTCCGGGCCTATCTGGTCCGCTACCTTCGGAACGAGGTTCCGGTGAACAAGGATATGACGCTGATGGTGCGGCAGTTGCAGCCCACCGAAACGGGACTTCCGATGCAGCTCTATTTCTTTACCGATACGGTCGTGTGGGTGGATTACGAGGGGATTCAGTCGGATGTCTTCGATCATGTGCTGGCCGTGATTCCCGAATTCGGGTTGCGGGTCTTTCAGAATCCGTCGGGGGAGGACGTCGCCTCGCTGCGCAATGCGTTTTCTCTAAACGCGCAGACACCTCCGCAGACACCCCCGCAGGCCTCCTCACAGGCGTCACCGCAGGCCTCCTCACAGGTCGCTCCGCAAAATGCGCCGCCCCTGCATGCATCCCGGCCGGCCGCCCCGCAAAGGCCGCAGGCGGAACAGCCTGCCCCGGAGGAGGCTAAAGCACCAGCATCAGCATCACCTGAATGATGATTACGCGCAGGAACATGCACACGGGATAGACCGTGGCGTAGGATACGGAGGGGTTGTCGCCTTCGATCGTGTCGTTCACGTAGTTGAGCGCCATCGGGTTGGCCATGCTGCCGCACAGCAGCCCCGAGACCGATCCGAAGTCGACCTTCAGCACCCGCAGGGCGAACAGCCCCACCAGCACCACCGGCACGAACGTCAGGGCGAATCCGATGCCGAGCCACAAGGCCCCCTCGGGGCGCATGACGGTCTCGAAGAAGTGGGTTCCGGCATCCAGCCCGAGGCATGCGAGGTACATCGAAAGGCCCAGCGCGCGCAGCATCAGGTTGGCGCTCTGGGTGGTGTAGGTGATCATGTGGAGCCGGGGGCCGAACGTGCCGATCAGGATGCCGACGATGATCGGGCCGCCCGCGAGGCCCAGTTTCACGGGAATCGAAATCCCGGGGATAGCCACGGGAATGCTTCCCAGCGTGAGGCCGAGGATCAGGCCGATGAACACCGCCGCGAGGTTGGGTTCGTTGAGGCTCTTGACGGCGTTGCCGAGGATTTTCTCGACGTTGCGGATCGCCTCCGCTTCGCCCACCACGGTCAGACGGTCGCCCAGCTGCAAACGCAGGTCGGGGGTGGCCAGCAGCTGCACGCCCGAGCGGTACACGCGGCTGATGTTGATGCCGTAGGTGTTCCGCAGGCGCAACTGCGAGAGTTTCTTGCCGTTGATTTCGGGGCGTGTCACGAGGATGCGCTGCGAGATGAGCTGGCTGTCGACGGAGTTCCAGTCGATGTTTTCCGTGTTCCAGTCCTTGGTCTCCTGCTCGCCGAAGATCAGCCGCAGGGCGTCGGCCTCGCCGGGCGTGGTGATGACCAGGATCAGGTCGTTCTCCTGTAGGGTCTTGTCCGAGGTGGGGATCGAAACCCGCCCGTCGCGCCACAGGCGCGAAATGACGAAATGGTGGTGGCTCTGCGTCGCGATTTCGTGGACGCTCTTGCCGAAGACCGCGGGATTGGTGAGGCGGTAGCTGGCGATGAAGACGTTCTTGCGGTGTTCGGCGTCGGGTCCCGGCATGTCGCAGGGACGCACGAAGAGCTTGCGCAGGAAGACCACGGCCAGAATTACGCCCACGACGCCCAGCGGGTAGGCCACGGCGCAGCTCAACGCCGCTCCGTTGGCGTCGATGCCCATTTGTTGCAGCGTCTGCTGTGCGGCGCCCAGCGCCGGGGTGTTGGTCGTCGCGCCGCACAGAATGCCCGACATGTCGGGCATCGAGACTCCGAAGGCGTAGCTCATCGCCATGGCCAGGGCCGTTCCGAGCAGCACGATGGCGATGGCGATGTACAGCAGCGCGCGACCCAGCCATTCCGGAGGTCTGCGTGGATCGCCTTTCGCAGGGAACAGCGTGCCGAGATCCCAACGCATTTCGTCGGTATTGCCGCACTGTCCGGACGTTCTCGTCCTCTTGTCCGTATCCATATGCTGTTCGCGTTCGCTCATGGCTCCTTATTGTAGACAGGCACCGTGTACGGGCTGGAACCTATTCTTGAAACCATGCTGAACGTTTCAATTGTCATCCCCGCCTGGAATGAACAGGAGCGTATCAACGATTGCCTGCTCAACGCCACCCGGCAGACCGTGATGCCTCATGGGGTGATTGTCGTCGATAACCGTTCCACTGATTCGACCGTTGCCGTGGTGGAGC
>OGOI01001423.1_pt1 | contig 14505 bp, 12 predicted proteins | sample 1552631 | NCBI WGS metagenome assembly OGOI01 (sample SAMEA2580204, study PRJEB22360) | human gut metagenome | biome: human gut; feature: human-associated habitat; material: faeces | place: Denmark | collected 2008/2010 | reverse complement strand
CTGCTGCGTGTGCCGGCCCCCGCGCGGCGGCCCCCCGCATCGTCTCGCAAAAGCGTCCTTTCGCGAGACTGTGTGCATATGCAATATAAACAGTATATACACACCTATACACAGCCGTCAAGACGAAAAGCCTTAAGGGGGCAAAGAACAGCGCCGCCCTTCAAAACAAAGCGAAGGCGGAACTGCTCAGCACAAGGCATCGCACTGCAGAAGGTCGAAGATGCGGAATCCATGCTTGAAAGCTATGGGCGAATAGTGAACAAACGGAGAGCAGATGGGCCAACCACCAATTCATAAAAGCAGCTCACTAAAGCCAGAAACGCTCTTGCGCGTCGAGGATCTCGCGAAATCCTATCCCGCCTTCAAGCTGCGCGATGTTTCCTTCTCGGTCGAGGCAGGCACCATAACGGGCTTCATCGGACGAAACGGCGCGGGGAAATCGACCACCTTGAAATGCCTTGAAGGTGCGGTGCACCCCGATGGCGGAACCATCGAATACTTCGGAAGGCCGTACCGGGGAAACGAAGACACCATCAAGGAGCAGGTTGGGTTCGAGCTCAACAGCGCAGACTTCTATCGCACCAAACGGCTTTCGCTTATCGCGAATGTCACAAGCAAGTTCTATGCGAATTGGAGCGACGATGCGTAACGAAGCTTTTGAATAAGCAGCTCGAACGCAATAGGTCCGAAACAGCGAAGCGTCGCAAGTAGCTGAGGGTCCGATCAGGAAAAGAGCACCGCTAACGAACGTCCACTCAAGAGCTTCATAGTACGTAAGCTCCTAGCTCATCTATACTGATGCACGTGGATAAGATCAATAAAGACAGACGCGTTCTCGAAGCCATGGGGAGCATCTATTGCCAAGGCAATCACTCTGATGCTCAAAAAGATGAAGGCGGAATGTGCCAGGAGTGCCGCACGACCATAGAGCAGACGCTTTCCCGCGCGGCTTCGTGTCCATACGGGCACGAAGGCAACTGTCAAGACTGTGAAACGCACTGCCAGCGCGGCGATGCTCAAATTCGCATCAGGGCCATCATGCGCTATGCTGCGCCCAGGATGATGGTTCGTCATCCGATCATGGCGCTCGAATACCTTCGCAAGAAACTGCGTGCTTAATGCTTTATGTCAAAAAAGCACGTTAGACACACCATATCCCTCCCCTTAAATGCCCCTGTCAGGCTATAAAGTGCTTTCATACGGTAGTCTCTATGCTCTGTATCAGATTCAAAATACGGAAGCGGTACAATAGAAAAACACCATTTTGTCAAAGGAGTCTATATGAATCGCTTGAAAGATAAGGTCGCCATCGTCACAGGATCCACGAGTGGCATCGGCAAGGGCATCGCAAAGATGTTTGCTGCTGAAGGCGCGCGTGTTGTCGTATGCGGCCGCCGTGAAGAGCGCGGAGCAGCTATCGTCGACGAGATCAAAGCCGCAGGCGGCGAGGCAATGTATCACTTCCTCGACGTAACCAAGCCTGAAACCGTCGATGCGCTTCTTGCCGACACGGAGGCAGCCTGGGGCAAGGTCGACGTGATGGTGAACAACGCAGCCGGCATGGCCCTTAAGGATGGTCGCGTGGACGAGATATCACTCGAAGACTGGGACGCGGTCTTCGCCAGCGACATCCGTAGCACCTTTTACTGCACGAAGATCGCGTTGCCCTACCTCAAGCGTAACGATAAGGCTTCCATCATTAACATCGGATCCATGGCTGCTTGCAGCGGCGATTTAGGCTCAACTGCTTATGCTTGCGCGAAGGCGGGCGTTGACATGCTCACGAAATACACTGCGCTGCAATATGGCAAGGACGGCATTCGATGCAATTGCGTGCGTCCGGGTCTTATCATCACTGAAGAAAACGCAGACAAGGTACCCGACATGCTGAAGGACATTTTCCTTGATAACATCGAGGTTACCCGCTATGGCGCGCCTGATGATATTGCTGCCATGTGCGTATACCTTGCGTCCGACGAAAGCGAATACTTCACAGGGCAAGTCGTTACGGTGGATGGCGGCTTGAATGCCCATGTTCCTACCGTTGCGCAGTTCCGTGCGCTCGCATCGCGCACGTGGTAGATGTTTCGATACAGAAATGAAGGTGCGCCTTCGTTTTGCCGATACACAACAAGGACGCACCTTACCAGCGTTTTACTAGTATCTAGCCCATCATGAAACCTTTCGAGCACTACATCTACATTTTGGAATGCGGGGACGGCAGCCTTTACACGGGATACACCACCGATGTCGAGGCGCGCGTTTCCGCACATCAAGCTGGCACCGGCGCCAAGTACACGAAATCGCACGCGCCCGTACGCCTGATCGCGCAAGCCCGCTTCTACTCGAAAGAACGTGCCATGAGCGCAGAAGCGCACTTCAAGCAACTCGACCGCGCCCAAAAAGACGCACTGCTCGCCAAAGCTAAGGATGCGCCCTTGGAAGAGATCCTTCGAAACGAGCTTCCTGGCTTTGGCGAAGACACCGCTGGCGAGTTCGTCTGCCGCAGCTTGGAAGCGAATGTCGATCTGGATTACCGCGCTTTCCATTCTCGACTCGTACCGAATGTGGATCCCAAAACCATCGCGGGCGTTCGAACGCCCGCCCTGCGCAAGATAGCTAAAGAGCTCGCTAAGCGCGATGACACTAGCACGTTTCTGCGCGCGCTCCCCCATCGGCTCTTCGACGAGAACCAAGTACATGCCTTCACAATCGGCGCAGAGCGCGACTACGATAAAGCGCTCAAGCTATACGAGCGCTTCCTTCCCTTCGTGGACAACTGGGCAACCTGCGATCAGCTTCCTACCAAAGTGTTCGCGAAGCGCCCTGAAGAAACACTCGACCAAGTGGAACACTGGCTCGCTTCTGATCATTGCTACACGATTCGCTTTGCCATCGGTATTCTCATGCGGCTTTATCTGGACGAACTGTTCGAGCCCCGTTTTTGCGAATGGGTCGCAGCTGCACGCATGCCCAACAGCGAAGCTCACCCCGCCACCGAAGATGACATCTACTATGTGGACATGATGCGTGCCTGGTATTTCGCTGAAGCGCTCACGAAACAGGAGGCCGCTGCGCTTCCCTACTTGGAACGCAAGGATGATGAAGCCCTGCTCGATGAATGGACGCGCCGCAAAGCGATCCAAAAGGCTATCGAGAGCCGTCGCATCACTGCCAGCATGAAAGACCATTTGCGCGCGCTGCGCTAACAGATAACGCATGCGGCTTAACCCCTTGCAAGGAATGCAGCGATCTACCCACCCCCCTTTTCTCTCGCTCCCAGCTGCCATACTGAAGTGATCGCACTTGCTCACCATGCCGAAGCGGTCGCGCTTGCTGCAACGATACGCTCGCGAAACCGATCTAGCGTCTATAGGCTTCCTGGACAACAGGCGGAAGTTCATCGAAACGAACCTCTTGCCAACCGATCACGCCCTGGATCGGTCGCTCCTGCAGTTTGAGGTAGCGCCCTTCGGTAAGCTCTCGTTCCGTACCGAACACCACGTTAGCTTCTGCGCCATCTTCGGTGTACGCCGGAAGCGAATACTTATACGACATTCCTCCGTTTAGCTTGATGATTCCCTTATCAGGTTCGATCTGTTCAACCTTGCTATTGTCGACCTGCGTGTAGCAGGTGCGTTCTCCCCCAAAGAACCCAGCGCCAAGAAAAACCAAAGCGACTACGATAAGAGCAAGGGAGAACAAGGGCATGACTCTGGTTTTCATGATGCCTCCATCGAGTCGGACATTCCACTTGGTTCAAGCTTAGGGGCTTGCCATGGACGTTGCCATTCATCTTCCTTACACAAAGAGAACAATCTTGTAAGAATCTTGGGGCGGCGAAGCGCCCGACAGAGACGATCGCAGCACCCACTCGTCAAACGCCTCCAAGCACCCAAAGCGTCGCACCCGAATCAAAGCGATCGAAGATGCGCCAACAAGCGGGATTCCTCGCCTCACCCCTGAACCCTTTCATCGCTTCGTTATTAGGCTTATTGCAAGTCATTAACAACTGGTCGCTGATCGGCGATCTCGCCAAAAAGAGCGCTAGGCTAAATAGGTGTTGCAGCTTCTTCTGCAGCCATTCCAACAAGAACCATAGGAGAGAAGGAATCTATCATGACTCTCGAAATACCAAACGAACGCCAAGACCAACATGAAGAGCACCTTCATGAAGAAGAAAAGGCCAAGCACATCAAAGACCGCCGCGGCGAATACTACCAAGAACGTCGTGAAGATCTGAGCCACGATGCCGATCGCTATGATCGCTCATTGCGCGACGAGATCCATTTCGCCGAAAAGGGCGAACGACGCGAACAGAATGTTGCCGATTCCGAAATCAAAGAGACCGTAGACACTGAACTTCGCAACGAAGATTAGATTTTTCTAAGAAGGCATCATGCTCGATCGCGCACGACAGTATCTCTCGATCATCCTGCAGATATTCGTGCGCGACCTGAAGCGTCTCGTTGTCAATCCGGTCGCCTGCATCATCTTGGCGGGCGTCTGCATTCTGCCCGCGCTCTACGCCTGGTATACCATCGAAACGATGTGGGATCCTTACGCCAACACCGGCTCGATCAAAGTGGCGGTGGTAAATGAGGACAAGGGCGCCGACTCGAACTACACCGGCAAGATAAACATCGGGCAGGAAGTGGTCGATGAGCTTCACAGCGATCACGAGCTCGATTGGCAGTTCGTCTCAAAAGATGAAGCCATGGACGGCGTTTATTCGAGCGAATACTACGCAGCGCTCATCTTCCCCGAGAACTTCAGCGAAGACTTCATCAGCGTCTTCAGCGGCAATTTCACCCAGCCCAAGATCGAATACTACGTTAATGAGAAGCTTTCTGGCTCAGGAACGAAAGTTACCGATTCGGCTGCTTCCAAGATCGAGACCACGATCGATGAATCGTTCGTCTCTCAGGTAAGCGACAAGGTCGTTGAGATCGCGCAACGAACGGGCGGCGCAGTGCACGATAAGAGCGAACAGTCCACGTCGCTCTTATCCCACAGCGTTGAAGAAGCAAAGGATGCGATCAGCCAAAATCGCACGATGGTGAACGATCTCACGCCTACGATCGATAGCTCCATTCGCTCGGTAGCTTCTTCGAACGATCTGCTCAAGAAGCTCGTCGCTTCGCTGCCTGCGTTCGATACCCGCCTCGATTCCGCGTCCACTTCGCTCGAGAACATCCGTAAAACGCTCAACGATTACAGCGCAACACTTTCAGCGAAAGTTACCGAGAGCGCGCTCGCGCTCACCCAAGCAGCCGTGGATATCAATCTTGCTTCAGCCCAGATCGCAGGCGATATCCAGACAGGAAAGGCCAATGTCGATACCGCACTTGCCGAGGCGCGCGATCTGGTGAGCTACAACAACCAACTGCTCGAATCGCTGCGCAACTCCCCTGTTGCCTCTACCGACCAAGTGCAGAAGGCCATCAGCGACATCGAAGCGCAGAACGCGAGCCTCTCTTCTACCATCACCTCGCTCGAGCAGCTCGCAAACCAGCTCGACAACAATGCGCAGGCGGTCAAGAACGCCACGGACACTGTGGCCAACGTAGCAAAAACAAGTGCGGACAACCTTCAAAAGAGCGCGAAGGATTTCCAGATCACCATCTTGCCCGAGATCGACACGAGCCTCGACAGTCTCGCATCAGCGATCGGAACCTTGCGGGGCGCAACCGAATCGCTTCGCACACTCTTCGATCAAGAGAGCACGCTCCTAACGCAGCTTGCCTCGATGCTCGAGCAGTCGAAATCCATCTGTGCAGAAGTAGGCCTCTCGCTCGAAGCGCTTGAGAACAATCTCGAATCAACCTACACCGATCTTCGCTCGCTCCAGAATTCCGCTTCGTTCAAAGAGCTCACTACCCTGCTTGGCATGAATCCCGATGATGTTTCTTCGTTCATGTCTTCCCCGGTAAAGCTTGATACGGTCACGCTTTACCCCGTCAACCCTTACGGCTCGGGCATAGCACCTTTCTTCAGCAACCTGGCGCTTTGGGTGTGCGGATTCATCCTCATGGCTATCGTGCGTCTCCGCGTCGATCCAGCAGGCTTGCCAAGATTCTCGGCAACGCAAGCCTATTTCGGACGCTGGCTTTTTTACGTGAGCATCGGCATCATTCAGAGCCTTATCATCTGCATAGGCGATCTGGTGTTGGGGATCCAATGCGAAAACCCTGCCGCGTTCATCGGAGCAGGCGTACTCGCTGGTTTCGTGTACGTGAACTTGCTCTACGCACTCGCCTACAGCATGCGTCACATCGGAAAAGCGCTCGCCGTGGTTTTGCTCGTCTTGCAGATTCCCGGATCATCAGGCATGTTCCCTGTCGAGATGATGCCCGAATTCTATCAGGTGCTCAATCCGCTCCTGCCCTTCACCTATTCGATCGATGCGATGCGCGAAGCTATTGGCGGCATGTATGGAGCGCACTACCTTATCGATATGCTCATCTTGGGCGGCTGCTTCATTCCTGTTGGGCTGTTCATCGGGCTTATGGGCGTTCATTTCGGTTACAACGTGAACACACTCTTCGATGCGAAGCTCTCCCAAACTGAGCTATTCGCTTCCGAATCCGTACCCAAAGGCGCCCAATGGTTCCGCTTGCGCCCCGTGCTGCTGGCACTCATGCAAACGAAGCAATACCGCGAAAAGATCGTCGCACGCGCCATGAGATTCGACACGAAATACCCGCTGCTCATGAAGATCGGCTGGATCGCCCTGTTCGCGATGCCCATCCTCATGCTCGCTACGCTCATCCTCTTCGAAGGCTCTCCCAACGAAAAGCTCATTCTGCTCTCCTGGTTCATTCTCGGTACGCTCATAGTGGCTGGATATCAGATCACCATCCTGTTCCTTCATGCCGATATCCAATACCAGTTCGAACTTGCGCAAAGCGAACCGGCCTCCGATGCAGGGAAAATAGCTCAGCTTGAAACCCACGAAATGCCCGAACCACTCCTGCGAAGCGGAGGTGGAGCGCGCGATGCATAATATCCTCGCCATATTCAAAAACGATGTGCTCGCGCTCAAGACGAGCGTGATCGCCGCGATCGTCGCGATCGGCCTCATCCTCGTTCCGCCCATGTACGCTTGGCTTACCACGCTCGGCTTCTGGGACCCGTATGCCAACACCGGCTCGATCAAGGTAGCCGTTGCCAATGAAGACGAGGGATATTCTTCGGCTCTTATCCCGACCAAGATAAATGCGGGCGACCAGGTCATAAGCGCGCTGCACGAAAACGACAGTTTCGACTGGGTATTCGTCAGCGAACAAGAGGCGGTTGATGGCGCTCATTCGGGCGAATACTATGCGGCGATCGTCATCCCTAAGGACTTCACGAAGAACCTGATGACCGTTTTCAGCGATCACGCGACCAAAGCGGAAATCACCTATTACACCAATGAAAAGGAGAACGCCATCGCACCGCGCGTTACCGCCGAAGGAGCTACCGAGCTGCAGGACGAGATCGACCAAACCTTCACGAAAACGGTCGCGAATATCGCGCTCTCAACAACGAGCAGCCTTACCGATTTCCTTAACGGCGACAACATCATGAACTATGCCTCGCTGCTCCTGCATGAACTCGATAATGCCGTCGAAGACCTTGATGCCGCACAGCTCGAAGTGAAGGGTCTCTCCTCCATGGTCGGCGACAGCGCAACGCTCCTTGCGGGAAGCAGCACGCTTCTTAGCAACACGAAAAACGCCACGAACACCACCAACAAGCTCCTTTCCGAAGCCTCAAACGGGCTTTCATCGGCCGATGAAGCACTCGGCAACATCACCGATGAAGTGAATGGCGCGATCACATCGAACGCAAGCAGCTACGACGAACTTTCGTCCGCGATCAATGCTGCTCTTGATTCTGCGAGCCAAGACCCTGCCGCCGCCGAGCAGCTGCTGGGTAGCATTTCTGGCTCCCTCGCTTCTACCAAAACACTGTATGAGCAGATGAAGAACGATCTGCAAGCCGCTGGCGTTTCTGGCACCGCACTCGATACGATCGATGCCGCCATTGCCACGCTCGCTCGTTTGCAGCAAGCCGTCGATAGCGCGAAGACCGACGTGAGCACGATAAGCACGACCACTGCAGATGCGCGCACCAAGATCAACGAAGAGCTCGCGAACGCGAAGAAGGACATCACGGAAATGAACTCTTCGCTCGAAGAAACGCTCAAGCAGCAAACGGCGAGCTTGGCCTCTGATCTTTCCGCACTCAAGTCATCAAGCGTCGAGCTGAGCGATTCGCTCACCGAAATATCCAACAACCTTTCTGGCACCGCGAGCAATCTCTCGACGAACATGGAAGCGCTTCAAGGCTCCCTCGATAACACCGCGAACGCACTCGGCACGATCGAGAGCAACCTTGCGAAAACACGCGATGACCTTAAAGAAGCCATCAGCACGAGCAACATCGATGAGATCCGCAAGATCATCGGCAACAATCCTGAAGCCATCGCAGCGTTCTTATCTGCCCCGACCGTTCTTGAGAAGCACCCCGTCTATGAGATGAAGAGCAATGGCGACACGATGAGCGCCTTCTATTCTTCGCTCTCGCTCTGGATCGGTGCGATCTTCCTCGTTGCGCTCACGAGCGTGAACCCCACGAAGCGTAGGCTCGAAGGCCTTAAAGATGTGAAGCCCCACCAGGTCTATTTGGGGCGCTATGGCATCTTCGCCTGCATCGCTATCCTACAAGGGATCGTACTCTGCATTGGGAACGTCTTCTTCGTGGGTGTTCAATGCGAACACTTCTGGCTCTATCTGCTGGCATGCATATTCTGCGCGATCGTTTTCTCGAACATCGTCTATACGCTCACGACCTGTTTTGGAAACGTGGGTAAAGCTATCGCGATCATCGCGCTTGTGATGCAGCTTGGCGGATCGGGCGGCATCTTCCCCATCCAGATGTCGGCGCCCTTCTTCCAAGCGATCTACCCGTGGCTTCCCTTCGCTCATTCCATGGAAGCATTCCAAGGATGCATTGCAGGCATCTATGGCATGCAGTATTGGATTTCGATGCTGTGCTTGGGCGGATTCTTGGCCGTCTCGCTCGTGTTCGGCCTCGCGCTGCACAAGCCCCTCGCAAAGCTCAACAGCTTCGTTGTGAAAAAGCTCGACGAAACCCAGCTTCTCTAGAACTCTAGGCAAGCTCTAGGCAAAAACAGGAACGCGAATCAGGCTCACCTTAACGCAGGGTGGCCGATCTATTTCTGCTTCCCCGGAACATATTTGCCATCGGCGCCCACGTATTTGTCGCCGATCCAGGTGTTGACCGCCATCACGCCGTTAGCGCCAACGTAATAGCTATCCTCTATCCAGCAATTCGTCTGCATGGCACCTGATGTATCGTAGTAATACCACTTCGAGCTTTCCTTCGCCCAACCGGTCTTCATGACACCGGCAGTATTGAAGGAATAGGTCTTCCCGTCGATGACCTTCTTGCCTCGCACCATAAGTCCCGTGGTCGGATCGAGATAATGCCAATTTCCCTCAGACTTGATCCAGCCAGAAGCGCGCGCCCCAGAAGCATCCAGATAGCACCACTCTTTCGCCGCGACGAACTTACCATCATCCCCACGATTGTTGTAGAGTGGACGCCCGTAGCCAGCGATCCTGGTCGCATTCAGCGCATATTCACGTTTGGCAACCTGATCGGAGCTGTTGCCTTCCACGGTGTAGATTTTCCCGTTCTTCACCGCATAAACGATGCCCGTATGATTGATGCGCTCACTGCTCTGGAAGAAGACCTGGTCGCCCACTTGCGGCGCGCTCGTATACCACGACATCTGATCCTTGAAGAGCTGCGCGGAAACGGGCGTGTAATCATTGAAGGCGCCGCCCAAAAGACCACGCGCGTTTTCGACGCCAAAGGCCTGCACAAAACACCAATCCACGAATGCATCGCACCAAGCATCAGCGTAATCCATGGTGAACGGGTCGATCTTGTTCATGTCGCGGCCGTATTTCGTATGATTGCCCGGCCCCGCATTGGCGAACTTCTCGTCCAGCATCGCATCGGTTGCTTTTTCGCGATACCCCACCTCTGCCAGCGCGATATCGACCACCTTCTGCTTGTCGAAGAACATGCCATTGGCCAAGCCATCAGCGCTTCCTTGGCTGAGCCAACCCGTGAACATCGCGCCGCTCTTCATCATGAAGTAATCGGCTTTCCCGTCGTTGATCCACGCGCCCGAAGCCATGAGGCCTGCTTTTTCAGGTGAGAGCCAATACCACTTTCCGCCTGACTTATGCCAGCCGGTCTTGAGTGCACCCGAAGCCGTTGCATAGTACCAGTCGCTCCCAACCTGCGCCCATTTGTTCGCAGCCATCGCACCCGAAGCGCTCGAAACATACCAGGTATCGCCAACTTGATAGTGGCCTGTTTTCATCTTGCCTTCCGAAGCGGGATCGAGGTAATACCACGTACCCGCGAGCTTCTTCCAACCCGTGAACATCGCGCCCGAAGCGTTCAGGTAGTACCAGCTATTCTTATACAGCTGCCAGCCCGTCTTCATCGCGCCCGAAGCACTGAGGTAATACCACGCTTCGCCGTCCTTCACCCAGCTTTCGCTTGCCATGCATCCGTTTTTCGAAGGCTCGAGCCAGTACCATTTTCCGCCCGACTTGTGCCAGCCAGTCTTGAGCGCACCAGAAGCTGTTGCATAGTACCAATCGTTGCCAAGTTTGATCCACTTGTTCGCAGCCATCGCGCCCGATTCGCCCGATGCATACCAAGCATCTCCCACCTGATAGAGCCCTGTTCTCATAGCTGCATCGGCCGGATCGAAGTAATACCACGCTCCGCCTGATTTGAGCCAGCCAGTCTTCGCCTTGCCCGCTGCATCGAAGTAGTACCACTTGTTATTGATGAGCTGCCACCCTGCGCTGTATCCTTCTGGAATCCCCGCAGCAGGCATGATCGCACCTTCAGGGTTCTGCGAAGGTTGCGAAGCATTGGGAGATGAAGGGCTTGCCGTGGTGATCGCGCCATCGTCATCTGAAGCTACTGCCTCGCTCTTCCCCGTAGCAGCTTCCGTGTTCGAACCAGCAGCTTTGTCATTTGAAGCCGATGTTTCTATCGCGCCAGCATTCTCCTGTGAAGCACTAACATTCGCCTCTTGAAGATCGGCGCTCTGAAGATCATTACTCGCCTGCGATACAGACTGATCAGCAGCCATATTCTGCGCAGACATCCCATCTTCGCTCACTGCTGATCGCGCATCCGAAGCCTCTGCAGTAGCCATCGCTTGGTCATCTTGCGCATACGCATGAGGTGGATTCAAAAGGAAACCCAACCCAAGCGCAAGGGCGAGAACAAGCGCAAACGCAATGCCAGCCAGAGTGTTTCGTTTTATGGTTTTGTTTTCTGGAGTCAAAGAGTTCGAAAGATGCAGCATAAGAACACGACCTTCGTATCGACAGAATCGCTTGAGCTGCCATTATACTGCCATCGCCATGCTACTTTCAAACGTAATCCCTGATGCAGCTCCCAGAAACCCACCTCATCATACGTGGGCAGCGCCATCTGCTCGGCCACGAACTTCACGCCGATCATTCTTTTAATCATGAGAGAACACCGCGCTTTCAAGGCAAAGTATGAGAGCGATTCTCTAGAAACGATGGCTCCCTCTAGCCCCTACTGCTAACCCTTTGATACTATTCGCTGTAAACTTGCTCGATCGAAAGGAACTGTCATGAAAATCGCGATTCCCAGCGAAAGCAACACTTGCCTCGATAGCATGCGCAGTGGCCATTTTGGACACGCTCCCTTTTTCACCATCGTCACCTATACCGACAGCATGGACATCGAGAGCGTGGAATCTGTCAAAAATGTCGACCACGATGCCGTAGGCTGCGGTGGTGTGATCGATTTCGTTTCTAGCCTTGATGTTGATGGAATCCTGGCAGCTGGCATGGGCATGCCGCCCTTCACGCGCTTCATCAATTCAGGAGTGCAGGTGTATTCAGATACCACCGAACCCAACGTGGGCAAAGTGGCGCAGCTGTTCGCCGAAGGCAAGGTCGCACCCATGGACCCAAGCGCAGCCTGCCGCCACTAATACAATCGCACCAAAGAAAACGCGCGTGGAAACGCGATTTTCAGGAAGGAGCCTCTCGGGGCTCCTTCCTTTTTTGCGGCCCAAACTTTTTAGCTACGCAGGTTATCTACTGCATTCAGATCAGGGTCCTCAGATGTCAATGGTGATTAAAACAAACTGTAAAGTTAGTTTACATTCTCTAGCTTTTGCTCGATAGCGCGCGTCACTTCGCCATGGTTTGCGCCATACGAAATGATACGACCGCTTGCAGTATTCTTCCAAGCGTCTAAATTGTGCGAATATTCGGATAGTTCTTTAGCGGACGTAAACGCATTGACGAAATCTACTGTCAAATCTATCATCTCGTGCTCATCTTCAGTGAACAGATCAAGTGCTCGTGAACCAGGCGCTATAACCACACCCCATCCGTCTTCAACTTGCACGATGAAACCTTGTTCCTCCATGTTCTTTAATTTGAAGTTATAGTCAGGCATGATAGGGCCAAAATCAGCGTGAACATAGGTCATGCCAGTAAGAGACTTGCCTGTTCTCTCAAAGCAAAGATTGTCACAGAAGAAAGCCGCTTTCTGGACCTTCGTTTTCACGAAGTGATCGCACCTTTGCGCCAAGCACGCAACTAAAGCAGCTGCTCTCAATGGGCTATAAACGCGATATCCATTATTAATCGACGGTTCGCTGTCTTCTTCGCTTGACAGCATAATGAATTCATAGGAAATGTCTCCTGAAACCATTTTGTCGATATAGTCTGCAACTAAAGCCGCTGATTCCCCCCTGAGTTCTGCTCCATTCAGGTCGAGCAGCATCTTAGCTCCTGCAGGAGTAGCCGCCATTTTCATCGTATTGCTATGAAGCAGGTCAGGAATCGCTCCCTTTTCGTATTTTGCTGCCGTCTGCTCTCCAAAGCCCAAGAACTTACTGAATTCGCGCAACGAAAGCTTCATTCTTCTCCGAAGCTCACAGATCTCTTCCTTGGTCATCAATCCGTGCTCAATGCAATACTGCTTATATGCAGTATCAAGGTTTTTGCTCTCAAGAGTTGCATCTCCAATTAAGCTTTCGCAATGCGGGCACTTAGCAACACTCGCCTTGAACAAGACTTCTTCACCTTTGATAGTAAGGCGATCATCAATGTCGACGATAGGAGCCTCGACATCGCGATCACATTCAATGCAATACGTTTTGATCGTTTCCATTATCGAACCTCCCTTTCGCTATAAAGCTTTACCGAAAGACATTTTGCGCGCTCTGCGTCCATCCGTATCGACATTTTCAGATAAAGCCTCACGCCATTGTGCAAGGGCGAGAACTCCGCAACGGTCCACTTCGAATATCTTGGATCTCTATCCGGCTCTGGCCCATCAAAACAATCCGCAACAGTTAAAGACAGGATCACAGATCTCAGCTCTTCGTGCGTCATATTCCGATCAGCAAGAAACTGATTCGATGCTTCTCGATCGACAAAAATGAAGCTATTCTTCTCAACGAAGCTCTTCATGTGAAAGAGAAAAAGCGCTATCTGTGGTTCAAGTTTCAAATCCTGCCCTCATTGTAATCTTATAATTACATTTTGTCTTTACCGTTGACCGATTGCCATCAAGTTGGATTCCTCAATCAGATGATTGTCCAAGCAATCCTAAATCAATTGTTCGAGACTCTTGCTATCCAATAAGATTCTCGACATAATTAGCGTTTCCGCAGCTTCTTGATGAGGAAAGCTCCCGCGGCTATCGCACCGATCACGCCGAGCGTGCGCTTACCGTTGTATTTCACGAACGCCCTCGCATCAACGCAGCCGAAGTCACGCGCAAGGTTGTCTGCGCCAGTCTTGACCGCGCTCTTGACCTTCGCAGGGAATGTATCTGCTGGTGTCCACTGGTAATCTTCGGGCGGAATAGGCATGCTGCACGTGTCAAGCACCATGTCGATGCGTCCTTCTTTCTCGAAGTACTCATGGATGCTCTCGCGCAATGGCATGGTTTGCTTGAGCGTGATGGCGTCGAACTCGCACACGCTCTTGCAGAAGCCACAACCGATGCAGTGCTCCTGATCGATCGTCACCTTCCCGTCCGCTCCTTGCGAAATAGTGGCTTGAGGACATTTCTCGATGCATTTACCGCATTGCGTGCACTTATCATGGTCGATCACTGCCGTGAATGCCGCACCACCGAAGCGATTCTTGATGGTGCGATTCGCATTCTTGCACACATCGAGTGCCACACAACAGCACGGACAACAGAAACAGACCTCCATGAATTCGTCCATCTTCTCGTTCTCGAAGCCCCACACCATCTGCTCGAGCTCGACATAGAGCGCTTGACCGATAAAGCCCTTATCACGCGCATCGTAGACATGCTGCTTCGCTTCTTCTTTCGTGGCTGGACGCGCCAGGCCGTTGTTCACTGCTGTCACGCCCGCCAGAAGACCTG
>OGOI01001422.1_pt1 | contig 14521 bp, 9 predicted proteins | sample 1552631 | NCBI WGS metagenome assembly OGOI01 (sample SAMEA2580204, study PRJEB22360) | human gut metagenome | biome: human gut; feature: human-associated habitat; material: faeces | place: Denmark | collected 2008/2010 | reverse complement strand
CCGCTCCATACCCCTGATTTTCGGCTCATAACCCTTTGATAATATACAATATATAGATTAATATCCTTTTTACACTATTAAAGGAAATCGTTTGGAGAAGGGTATGACAGCAGTGATTATAATTTTGCGAATGGGATTTTGGGTTGGGGACGGAGATATTCTTAAAAAGTTTTTGATAAAATAGAGATATATAAAAAAGAACGAGGAGCATGAATACTCCCCCTTCCAAATGTTTTCACAACGGAATAATCCTTATTGTGATTTGCTTTCAAATTTGTGTTGACAAATATACATATAATTTTTTAATACTATTGTATTTTTCGATAAATTTTTTTATGTTTACATATTAAATATAATAATACCATAAAATATATAGTAGGCATGAAAAACATCTTAGGATTAGATTTAGGCTCATCGAGTATAGGTTGGTCTGTTATAAGAGAAAATTCAGAAGAACAGGAGTTGGTAGCTATGGGTAGCCGAGTTGTATCGCTTACAGCCGCAGAACTATCTTCTTTTACACAAGGAAATGGGGTGTCTATAAATTCACAGAGGACTCAAAAAAGGACTCAACGTAAAGGATATGACAGGTATCAATTGCGTCGCACATTGTTAAGGAATAAGTTGGATACATTGGGAATGTTACCCGATGACTCTTTATCTTATTTGCCTAAACTCCAATTGTGGGGATTAAGAGCAAAGGCTGTTACGCAACGAATCGAGTTGAACGAGTTGGGGAGAGTTTTGTTACATTTGAATCAAAAACGTGGATATAAGTCAATAAAAAGTGATTTTTCGGGTGATAAGAAAATAACCGATTATGTAAAAAGTGTTAAAACCCGTTATGATGAATTGAAAGAGATGAGATTGACTATTGGGGAATTATTTTTTCGAAGACTGACAGAAAATGCTTTTTTTCGTTGTAAGGAACAAGTATATCCCCGTCAGGCTTATGTCGAGGAGTTTGATTGTATTATGAATTGTCAAAGAAAATTTTATCCCGATATATTGACTGATGAGACAATCAGATGTATTAGAGATGAGATTATATATTACCAACGACCGTTAAAGTCGTGCAAATACTTGGTGTCGCGCTGTGAATTTGAAAAGCGTTTCTATCTGAATGCGGCCGGTAAAAAGACCGAAGCTGGCCCTAAGGTATCACCGCGCACTTCTCCATTGTTTCAAGTATGCCGTTTGTGGGAGAGTATCAATAATATTGTAGTCAAGGACCGTCGGAATGAAATTGTTTTTATTTCGGCGGAGCAAAAAGTAGCTTTGTTTGATTTTCTGAATACTCACGAAAAACTCAAAGGTAGCGATCTCTTGAAACTGTTGGGTTTGTCCAAGACGTATGGTTACCGGTTGGGCGAGCAGTTTAAGACCGGAATACAGGGGAACAAAACCCGAGTGGAAATCGAACGAGCTTTGGGCAATTATCCTGATAAGAAAAGATTGTTGCAATTTAATCTTCAAGAGGAATCTTCGTCGATGGTCAATACTGAAACGGGTGAGATTATTCCCATGATTAGCCTGTCGTTTGAGCAGGAACCGCTTTATCGGCTGTGGCATGTATTGTATTCGATTGACGATCGGGAGCAGTTACAGTCGGTGTTGCGACAGAAATTCGGAATTGATGATGACGAGGTTTTAGAACGACTGAGCGCCATCGATTTGGTGAAAGCCGGTTTTGGAAATAAATCGAGCAAGGCTATACGTCGCATATTGCCATTTTTGCAGTTGGGTATGAACTATGCAGAGGCTTGTGAGGCTGCTGGGTATAACCATAGCAATAACTATACAAAGGCTGAAAATGAGGCGCGCGCTTTGCTGGATAGATTACCGGCGATTAAAAAGAACGAGCTTCGGCAACCAGTGGTTGAGAAGATCCTCAATCAAATGGTTAATGTGGTGAATGCGCTTATGGAAAAATATGGACGATTCGATGAGATCCGTGTGGAGTTGGCGCGTGAATTGAAACAAAGTAAAGAAGAACGTTCTAATACATATAAAAGTATAAATAAGAATCAAAGGGAAAATGAGCAAATTGCTAAACGTATAGTTGAATATGGTGTGCCAACTCGATCTCGCATACAGAAATATAAAATGTGGGAGGAATCGAAACACTGTTGTATCTATTGCGGGCAACCGGTAGATGTGGGGGATTTTTTGCGAGGATTTGATGTCGAGGTAGAACATATTATTCCTAAATCATTGTATTTCGACGATAGTTTTGCAAATAAAGTTTGTTCTTGTCGTAGCTGTAATAAAGAGAAAAATAATCGTACTGCATATGATTATATGAAATCAAAAGGCGAAAAAGCCCTGTCCGACTATGTCGAACGAGTTAACACAATGTACACAAACAATCAAATCAGCAAGACCAAGTTGCAAAATTTATTAACCCCAGTCGATAAAATTTCTACCAATTTCATAGATAGACAATTACGAGAGAGTCAGTATATAGCAAGAAAAGCCAAAGAGATTCTGACATCGATTTGTTATAATGTGACGGCTACGAGCGGTTCGGTTACCAGTTTCTTGCGACATGTTTGGGGCTGGGATACCGTATTACACGATCTTAATTTTGACCGATATAAGAAAGTGGATTTAACCGAGGTAATAGAGGTAAACCATAGGGGCAGTGTCATTAGGAGAGAGCAAATAAAGGATTGGAGTAAGAGATTAGATCATCGCCACCATGCCATTGATGCACTTACGATTGCCTGTACCAAACAGGCGTATATTCAGCGCCTGAATAATTTGAGAGCAGAAGAAGGACCGGATTTCAACAAAATGAGTTTGGAACGTTATATACAGTCACAACCTCATTTCTCAGTTGCACAAGTCCGTGAGGCTGTTGATAGAATATTAGTGTCGTTTAGAGCCGGTAAGCGTGCGGTGACTCCCGGCAAGCGATATATTCGTAAGAACCGAAAACGTATTTCCGTCCAGTCGGTTTTAATTCCACGAGGTGCGTTGAGCGAAGAGAGTGTATATGGTGTAATTCATGTGTGGGAGAAAGATGAACAAGGTCATGTTATACAAAAGCAGCGTGCTGTAATGAAGTATCCGATAACCTCGATTAATCGGGAAATGTTGGATAAGGGAAAAGTTGTGGACAAGCGTATCCATAGAATCCTTTCCGATAGGCTTGCTCAATATAATGATAATCCCAAAGAGGCGTTTGCTAAACCTGTATATATAGATAAGGAGTGTCGTATTCCAATTCGCACGGTTCGTTGTTTTGCGAAGCCGGCGATTAAAACGTTAGTTCCACTCAAAAAAGATGATAAGGGAAATACTGTCGCTTGGGTCAATCCGGGGAACAATCATCATGTTGCTATTTATAGAGATGAAGATGGCAAGTATAAGGAACAAACCGTTACATTTTGGGAAGCAGTGGATCGCTGTCGGGTAGGTATACCGGCTATTGTCACTCAACCAGATACTATTTGGGATAATATACTTCAGCGAAACGATATATCTGAAAACGTTTTAGAATCCTTACCTGATGTAAAATGGCAATTTGTTCTTTCATTGCAGCAAAATGAGATGTTTATTTTAGAAATGAAAGAGGAAGATTATCGTTATGCTATGGATCAACAAGACTATGCATTGTTGAACAAACATCTTTATCGAGTACAAAAATTAAGTAAAGGAGATTATAGTTTTAGGTATCATACAGAAACTTCTGTTGAAGATAAGTATGATGGAAAGACCAATTTGAAATTGTCTACGCAAATAGGGAAACTAAAAAGGGTTCAGAGTTTAGAGGCTTTGTTTAACTTGCACCCTCATAAAGTACATATTTCAGTTTTGGGTGAAATAAAGGAAATATCATGATCAAACGCACATTATATTTTGGGAATCCCTCGTATTTGAGTTTGCGCAATGCCCAGCTAGTACTGCGTCTGCCAGAAGTGTCGAATAACGACACATTACCCGATACTTTCAAAAAGGCGGCGGAACGGACGATTCCTATCGAGGATATAGGAGTGGTCGTACTCGATCATTCGCAAATAACGATCACACAAGGATTGCTCGAAGCCCTTCTCGAAAATAATTGTGCTATTATCACTTGCGATAAAAGTCGTTTGCCTGTGGGACTCGTACTGCCCCTTTGTGGGAACACGACACAAAACGAACGGTTCCGAGACCAACTTAATGCCTCGTTACCTTTGAAAAAGCAACTTTGGCAACAGACAGTGCAGCAAAAGATTGCCAATCAAGCTGCAATTTTGGAGAGCCGGGGAATTGTAGCCAAAAATATGCGGGCATGGGTGGGCGAAGTCCGTAGTGGAGACATCGATAATATGGAGGCACGGGCTGCCGCCTATTATTGGTCGAGTATATTCCCTCACCTCGATAGTTTTCGCAGAGACAGAGACGGCGATCCTCCCAACAATCTACTCAATTATGGTTATGCCATTCTTCGGGCTGTTGTCGCCCGGTCGCTCGTTATTAGCGGATTGTTACCTACTTTGGGCATACATCATCATAATCGTTATAATGCATATTGTTTGGCCGATGATGTGATGGAGCCTTATCGCCCCTATGTCGATGGCTTGGTCTGTGAAATCATGGAAAGTGGGAAAGACTATTCGAGGTTAACAACCGAATTGAAAGCAAAGCTATTGTCTGTACCGGTGGTAGAGGTAGGCATTCAAGGGCGGCGTAGTCCTTTGATGGTCGCTGTCGCCCAAACTACCGCCTCTTTATACAAATGTTTTAACGGAGAGTTGCGTAAAATCATCTATCCAGAATTATAATTAATATGGATAGATTCAGCGAATATCGTATTATGTGGGTATTGGTATTTTTCGATTTGCCAACAGAGACGAAACGGGAACGTAAATTGTATGCTGACTTCCGTAAGAAACTGTTGCAAGATGGATTTACGATGTTCCAATTTTCCATTTATGTGCGGCATTGTCCTAGTCGGGAGAATGCCGATGTACATATCCGCCGGGTGAAGCTTTCTTTACCGCCGTTTGGAAAAGTAGGTATTCTCTGTGTTACTGATAAACAATTCGGTATGATGGAAATTTTCTATGGGAAGAAAGAGGTAAAGCCACAGGTTCTACCTCAACAACTCGAACTCTTTTGAAAAACAAAAAGCCGGTTTTTTAACCGGCTTTTTAATAAAATACAGCTCTAATTTTTAATTCTAATTGATTGTGTAATTATTTGACTATTAAATGACTATACAAATTGTGCTGTATTTAATATGTCAAAGATACAAATTTGAAAGCGAATCACAACACGGTGTGATTGACCACTACCTTGCAACTGCTGTATTTAATATGTCAAAGATACAAATTTGAAAGCGAATCACAACAACCGAGATAACCTAATAAAGAACTTGGGTGCTGTATTTAATATGTCAAAGATACAAATTTGAAAGCGAATCACAACGTGGTTTTGCGCATGCTGGATATTGATTTCGCTGTATTTAATATGTCAAAGATACAAATTTGAAAGCGAATCACAACACAGCGAGCAAGCGCTGCTGTAGCGAGCGTGCTGTATTTAATATGTCAAAGATACAAATTTGAAAGCGAATCACAACGTAAGAGTTACGAATATATTGTTTATGAAAGCTGTATTTAATATGTCAAAGATACAAATTTGAAAGCGAATCACAACACAGCATGCTGGCCTTGTTTTTTGAGGATTGCTGTATTTAATATGTCAAAGATACAAATTTGAAAGCGAATCACAACGGCAGCTTCACACTCGATACTCTCAATTTGGCTGTATTTAATATGTCAAAGATACAAATTTGAAAGCGAATCACAACACTATACTGTCCTACCGTAAAAATGTATTTGCTGTATTTAATATGTCAAAGATACAAATTTGAAAGCGAATCACAACGGAAGAAACATACCTAGAAGGAAGCGCAAAGCTGTATTTAATATGTCAAAGATACAAATTTGAAAGCGAATCACAACCAGTATTTCCGGATATTCGCCAGGTACTAGCTGTATTTAATATGTCAAAGATACAAATTTGAAAGCGAATCACAACAGCTGCTGCTTGTTGTTGATATTGATTTTGCTGTATTTAATATGTCAAAGATACAAATTTGAAAGCGAATCACAACATCCCAATGCTTGGCTTAAACCACTGGTTAGCTGTATTTAATATGTCAAAGATACAAATTTGAAAGCGAATCACAACTATCTACGTTAATTGTTGTAATGCTTTTACGCTGTATTTAATATGTCAAAGATACAAATTTGAAAGCGAATCACAACAGGGTATCGAGTGTGAAGCTACCACTAGTTGCTGTATTTAATATGTCAAAGATACAAATTTGAAAGCGAATCACAACCTATTGTTTGAGTAAATACAAAGCATTTAGGCTGTATTTAATATGTCAAAGATACAAATTTGAAAGCGAATCACAACCCATTGTGTCAAGATATATATCCCAGTCATGCTGTATTTAATATGTCAAAGATACAAATTTGAAAGCGAATCACAACAATTCCCTTATGTAAGAATTAATAATTCAGGCTGTATTTAATATGTCAAAGATACAAATTTGAAAGCGAATCACAACAGTGAAAATATCTTGCGTTAAAGAAGGAGAGCTGTATTTAATATGTCAAAGATACAAATTTGAAAGCGAATCACAACCTGATTCTTTGACACATCGCTCCGATAATTGCTGTATTTAATATGTCAAAGATACAAATTTGAAAGCGAATCACAACACGCTTCGGCTTGATTTTTGTGATACTTTTGCTGTATTTAATATGTCAAAGATACAAATTTGAAAGCGAATCACAACTGCCGTCGTGAGCGTACCAACAGGAGCGAAGCTGTATTTAATATGTCAAAGATACAAATTTGAAAGCGAATCACAACTCTATGGTTTTCCAGTCATTGGCTTTCACTGCTGTATTTAATATGTCAAAGATACAAATTTGAAAGCGAATCACAACACAGCGAGCAAGCGCTGCTGTAGCGAGCGTGCTGTATTTAATATGTCAAAGATACAAATTTGAAAGCGAATCACAACAAGTGTCGAGCGTAAAACTGCCAGCACTTGGCTGTATTTAATATGTCAAAGATACAAATTTGAAAGCGAATCACAACCCCTTTATTTTTTTTATTAGGCTTGTATTTGCTGTATTTAATATGTCAAAGATACAAATTTGAAAGCGAATCACAACAATGCTTGGCTTAGGCTTCCTGTTGCAATTGCTGTATTTAATATGTCAAAGATACAAATTTGAAAGCGAATCACAACTACAATAACCGAATTATTAAATGCAAGAATGCTGTATTTAATATGTCAAAGATACAAATTTGAAAGCGAATCACAACACAGCGAACAAGCTCCGCTGTCGTGAGCGTGCTGTATTTAATATGTCAAAGATACAAATTTGAAAGCGAATCACAACTGCTTTTTTTGGTTGTTGTTCCACAAAGTTGCTGTATTTAATATGTCAAAGATACAAATTTGAAAGCGAATCACAACGCACTTTTTTGCCCGAAAAATATTCCATGCGCTGTATTTAATATGTCAAAGATACAAATTTGAAAGCGAATCACAACCCGCGTGGTCATGAACTGCTGTTTATTTAGCTGTATTTAATATGTCAAAGATACAAATTTGAAAGCGAATCACAACTCCATTGTGTTAAGGTACAAATCCCAGTCGGCTGTATTTAATATGTCAAAGATACAAATTTGAAAGCGAATCACAACTAATACTTCCTTGTATGTAACCGTATGACGGCTGTATTTAATATGTCAAAGATACAAATTTGAAAGCGAATCACAACGTGTAGCTGAGAAAACTGGTGATATGCTTAGCTGTATTTAATATGTCAAAGATACAAATTTGAAAGCGAATCACAACCCCACGGTTGTGATTTGTCCCAACAAACGGCTGTATTTAATATGTCAAAGATACAAATTTGAAAGCGAATCACAACAGTTCATCTACAAGGACGAGGCCGGTTGTTGCTGTATTTAATATGTCAAAGATACAAATTTGAAAGCGAATCACAACCAACGGCTGATCTTCCGTCCCACTATTATGCTGTATTTAATATGTCAAAGATACAAATTTGAAAGCGAATCACAACTGGTGGTTTTGGAAAAAAAGTTGGTTTTTTGCTGTATTTAATATGTCAAAGATACAAATTTGAAAGCGAATCACAACTGGTGGTTTTGGAAAAAAAGTTGGTTTTTTGCTGTATTTAATATGTCAAAGATACAAATTTGAAAGCGAATCACAACGTTTCGAAATGTATAGGTAGCTACATTGATGCTGTATTTAATATGTCAAAGATACAAATTTGAAAGCGAATCACAACGTTTCGAAATGTATAGGTAGCTACATTGATGCTGTATTTAATATGTCAAAGATACAAATTTGAAAGCGAATCACAACAGGCTTTCCTCTTTATACTCCGAAGCCCCGGCTGTATTTAATATGTCAAAGATACAAATTTGAAAGCGAATCACAACTATCATCTGGATATATCCTTCTGATAAACAGCTGTATTTAATATGCCAGAGCTGCAAATTTGAAAGCGAATCACAACTTTTTCTGCCCACGGGATTGGCGGCCGATCGCTGTATTTAATATGTCAAAGGTACGGATTTGAAATTAAATCATAATTAATTTAGTTGGATTTTAAACTGTTAATTTCTTATGTGTTGAGAATACCACGGATAAATACTATTGAATTACAGTGTTGGTAGGTGTGTTTTGTGTGGAAAAGCGTATCTTTGATAGCTCAATTAAAGGGATAATGAATGTATGAAACCGTTGGGTATTTGTCGTACGACTTTTTATGTGTCTAAAATGGTCATGTGTGCCGTACTTGTCGTATTTTCATTGAGAGGCAGAGCGCAGAGCAGTGTGATGATGGAGAAGGAGACTTGTGCGTTTCTTCAATCTTTGCCTGCGGGTTTACAAAAGACACAGGCCGATGCCGTGCGCCGCGCCATAAACGGGGATTGTACCGCTTTGATATCTGTGCGTAATTCGCGTAATACGAACCCTGAATCGAAAAGTGGGGTAGTGACAAAGGATATCGGAGGGTGTTATCGTTTGTATCGCTCTGCCGGATTCGATACTATTCCGTTGCCTGTGTTGATTTACTTACATGGGGGTGGCTGGTGTTTCGGGAGTATCAATAGTTGCGCTCATTTTTGTGCGGAGTTATCGTATAGGGCAAAGATTGCTGTGTTGGCCGTGGAATATCCCTTAGCACCCGAACATGCTTATCCTGCCGCCCTCAATGCTTGTACCGAGGCCGTCGCATTCGCTTTCGAGCATGCCGGGGAGTATGGCTTTCTTCCTGATCGGATATCTATCGGCGGAGATAGTTCGGGCGGGAATCTTGCTCTTGCTACGGCTCTTAACCTAATTCTTGCAAAGGATTCTCACTCTTGCCGCATGGACAGTGGAACGATGTGCTCTTCACTTTGTTCGCTCGTACTGTTTTATCCAGTGACAAAAGCTTGGGCAGACGGTTCGTCTTCGTGGAAAAACTATGCCGAGGGATATGGTCTCGATGCCCAATTGATGGAGGCTTTCAATGCCGCATACATCGGTACAGGAGATGCTCGCCAGCCTCTTGTCTCGCCGGGCGTAGCCGATGACGAGCTACTGAAACAGCTACCACCGACGCTTATCGTCAATGCCGAGCAGGATATTCTTTTATCTCAGGGGAAGGAATTGGCGGCCAGACTTTCCGGGCTCGGCGTTGCCGTGAGCCATACGGTTTTGCCTCATACGGTGCATCTCTTTATCACCGTGCCGGGACAGCCTGCGGCATTCGGGGAGTCTGTTCGTTTAGCCGCCGACTTTCTCACGTTAGAGTAGGGGAATCATTCCGTATCAGAGAGGTGGCTTTACAACTATATCGGGATTGAGACTCCTTAGATGATCGATGAATGCTTGCCTCTGTTTGGGAGACAAGACGAGAGTCTTTTTGTCGGCGAAGCGGATTTCTATCCTGTCCATCGATAAGGCCGGTGCACTTAAACAACTATTGGTTTTCGAGATTTTCGTTATTCGGTCGATCGGGAAGGAGGACGACAAGAATATGCCGCATTTGATATGCAGCGTGCCGTTGTCTATGGTGTAGCTCGTGTTACAGAACGGGTCGGCAATGAAAGCGGCCGTGACGACCAATAAGGCGAGGGCTATCCAAGAGAATTCGAACAGGAGCGGCAGGTAGGACAGAAGGACAATTGCTATAATGGCGATTAGCAAGCCTTTATCGACCTTTGATTTGTAAACAGTTTTCATTGTCTCGTAGGAGATTAGAATATCCCTCCACCAAGCATAAGGCGCAGTATACCCAAAACGATAGATACGATGCAGAGGGTTTTGCCATTGTCTGATTTGAGAATGGCACAGATGATGAGGAAAATGACCGATATGGGTATGGCCACCCAGTTGAGAAATCCCAATAGGGGAATAAATGCGACAAGGGTGATGAGCAGTGCTACGATACCTAAGAATGTTCCCATTGTTTTATGCTTTTTGTCGATTAACAAATGTATTTTGTGATTTGTTCCGGGGGATCGATGTCTTGTCAATCCATTCGGGTTTTATAGTCGTAGTAGTCGTATTCCCGCCAGATTTCCGCTTTCCCGTCGCTTTTGAGGCAGGCTATGGAGGGGTGGGGGATTCCGTTGAACATGGTTGTCTTGACTGTCGTATAGTGAATCATATCCTCGAATATGATTCGGTCTCCTATTTGCAATTCGTGGTCGAAATGCCAGTCTCCTATATAGTCGCCGCTCAGACAGGAGTTTCCTCCCATACGATAGGCGTATGTGCCGAGAGCGGGTTCTACCGAGCCTCGTATCGCCGGTTTATAGGGCATTTCGAGACAGTCGGGCATGTGACAGGCAAAAGAGACGTCGAGAATGGCTGTTTTGATACCGTGGTTCTCGACTATATCGACTATGGTGGATACTAATGTACCGGTCTGCCAAGCGAATGCGCTGCCGGGTTCGAGAATGATTTCGAGGCCGGGGTGCCTTTGTTTGAAGCCCCGGAGGAGGTTAATCAAATGTGCGGTATCGTAATCTTTGCGGGTCATGAGGTGACCGCCTCCCATGTTCAGCCATTTGATATGGGGGAGCAGATGCCCGAATCGGTCTTCGACCTGTGCCAAAGTCTTTTCGAGGTCGTAGGAGGTGGACTCGCAGAGGGTGTGGAAATGAAGCCCCTCCACTCCCTGCGGAAGTTCAGGCAGCTTGTCGGCGGTTATTCCTAAGCGGGAACCCGGTGCGCAGGGATTGTAGAGGTCGGTTTCTACTTCGGAATATTCGGGGTTGATACGCAACCCGCACGATACCCGATTGCCGTCGGCTACTACTTGGGGGTAAAACCGTTCGAATTGAGTCAGGGAGTTGAAGGTAATGTGGCTGCTGTATTTGAGTATTGTCGGGAAATCCCGCTCGGTATAGGCCGGTGAGTAGGTGTGTGCCGGACTGCCCATCTCCTCGAATGCCAGCCGTGCTTCGTGTATGGAGCTGGCTGTGGAGTGCGGAATATATTCCCGTATGACGGGGAATGATTTCCAAAGGGCATAGGCTTTGAACGCCAGTATAATATTTACTCCGGCGGCTTCTTTGACAGAGCGAATGAGAGCGAGGTTGCGGCGCAATAGTTCTTCTTCGAGAACATAGCAGGGTGATGGTATTTGCGATAGCGTATCGTGCATGACGTATGAAAATTATTCTATGATTGTGAACTTGGCGAATTTGAGCAGGAGCTGTTTGCGCCCGACGTTTTCAAATTCGACGGTTATTTTGCAGTTGTCTCCCGTATCTTCTATGGCTGTAACGGTTCCGTTTCCGAAGCGGGCATGGCAGATGAGTGTTCCTATTTCTACCTGCCCGGCAGCGGTCGCGACTGTGGATTGTGTCGTAGAATGGGTTTCACCTGTGGGTTTAGAGTCTATCTTGGTCAACCGTTTGCCCGGAGACGGAGCAACGAATGGTCTCGGTGCAGGTGTGCGATCTGTATTTTCTTCGTTCCATCGGGAAGTTTTGCGCGGTCTTTCCGTATCGAATGGAAATCGGTTCCACGATATGGTTTCTCTGGGAGACTCTTGTTTGGTTTGTACCGGCATATCGACGTATCGAGAATCGAGGTCTTTGATGAACCGGCTTGGTGAAGGGAAGACTGTTTGTCTGTGACGATAGCGGGAGAGGGCGTACGTGAGGGTGCAGTTTTCTCCTGCGCGGGTGATGGCCACATAGAGCAGACGTCGTTCTTCTTCGATTTCCCGTTCACTGTTTTTACTCATGGCCGAAGGAAAGAGGTCTTCTTCCACTCCAACGATGAAAACTTGTTTGAACTCCAACCCTTTCGATGCATGGACCGTCATCAAGGTTACTTTATCTTGCTCGGTTTCATCGCCGTTGTCTTGATCTGTCGCCAGAGAAATTTTGGCCAAGAAGTCGGATAGGGAGGTTTGTTCTTTTCCGGCTTCTTTGCGCCCCACGCAAAATTCACGGACACCGTTCAAAAGTTCTTCGATGTTCTCTTGCCGGTTGATGTTTTCGGGGGTACGATCCGAGGAAATCTCACCCCAAATGCCCGACCGCTTGATAATCGTTTCCGCCAGTTCCGGTGTGTTCTTTTTATCGGCTTCGTAGCGTAATTCGTCTATGAGGTCCTTGAAGGTTTTCAACTTGTTCAATGTGCCGTTATTGACTGCCAGATTGTAGCCTATGGGGTCGGAAATCACCTTCCATATACTGGCTTCTTGCGAGTGTGCCCGTTCGATGAGTTTCGAGAGCGTGGTGTCTCCGATTCCCCGTGCGGGATAGTTGATGACTCGTTTGAGCGCTTCTTCGTCATCGGGGTTTATCGTCAATCTGAAATAGGCGATGGCGTCCTTGATTTCTTTCCTTTGGTAGAACGACATGCCTCCGTAGATGCGGTAGGGTATGTTACGCTCGCGCAGAGCTTCCTCCAATTCACGGGACTGTGCGTTCGTGCGATAGAGGACAGCGAAGTCGTTGTAATCACAGTGAGTCGTGAGACGCATTTCGGCAATACGGTTCGAGACGATAAAGCCTTCTTCAAAATCGGAATAGGCACTTATTATTTGTACTTTGTTCCCTTGTTCTTTTTCGGAGAATACTTGTTTGGGTATTTGCTCCTTGTTCTTGGCGATGAGGCTGTTGGCCGTATTGACGATATTTTGTGTGGAACGGTAGTTTCGTTCGAGTTTGAATATTTTCAATCCCGGGTACTCTTTACTCAGTCCGAGTATATTGTGGATATTCGCTCCCCGGAACGAGTAAATGCTTTGGGCATCGTCGCCCACCACGCAGATGTGGTTGTGGTCTTTTCCCAACTGGTTGACGATGAGGTGTTGGGCGAAATTGGTATCTTGATACTCGTCTACCAAGATGTAGGCGAACAGGTTGCGATAGTGTTGCAGCACGTCGGGGTGATCCCTGAAAAGTATATTGGTATTGAGCAGCAGGTCGTCGAAATCCATTGCCCCCGACACGAAACAGCGTTGTCGGTAGATACGGTATATTTCGTGAATGAGGGGCCGTTTCGAACGAGTATCCATCTCGATAAGTTCCCGGTTTCGCGCATAGGCTTGCGGTTCGATGAGGGCATTTTTCGCATGGGAAATAATCGCCTGCACGGTTGTGGGTTTGTATGTCTTATCGTCGAGTTGAAGTTCTCTGATAATGCTTTTTATAAGCGACAGGGAATCGGAGGCATCGTAGATGGTGAAGTCGTGACGATAGCCGAGCCGGTCGGCATTGGCTCGGAGTATGCGGGAGAAAATGGAGTGAAACGTCCCTGCCCACAAGCGTTGAGCTGTCTCTGTTCCTACCAATGCGGCGATGCGTTCTTTCATCTCGTTGGCCGCTTTGTTGGTGAAGGTGAGTGCCAGCAGCCGGTAGGGCGGATATCCCATTTGCAGCAGGTGTGCTATCTTGTAGGTAAGTACTCTTGTTTTACCCGATCCGGCTCCGGCGATAACCAATTCCGGTCCATCGGTATAGAGTACGGCTTCGCGTTGCTGGTCGTTCAGACTGTTCAGAAAATCTTGTTCCACTTTTCTTTTCCTTTGCTTCGTGCAAAGATAGTGTAAAGGGTTAATAGAAACAAGCCTCGGTTTTGTCTGTGTGTTATCTATTTTTTTGAGAATCATACTTTCGTCATTGCAGAATCGGGTTTTATTTCTTCTTTTCAAGTACTGTATCGGTGGTGGCGGAGTTTTATTCTTGGTTCATTCTTCTCAGCAACGAGAAGAACGAACCGTTCGGGCTGCTGTTTTTTATTAACCCCTCCGTCACTTCGTGCCACCTCCCCTATATTTTGCGGTGCAAAACACAGAGGAGGAGATTGATAGTAACCCTCCGCTCATTGCAGTGCGATACCCCCGCATACGGGGCACGGCAAGGGGAGAAGGTTGAATACTAATGATTTTCTTTCCCTGTCAAAGAAAGTCCTTGTTACATTAATTCGCTTTATTTGTTCATTCTTCTC
>OGOI01001404.1_pt1 | contig 14657 bp, 15 predicted proteins | sample 1552631 | NCBI WGS metagenome assembly OGOI01 (sample SAMEA2580204, study PRJEB22360) | human gut metagenome | biome: human gut; feature: human-associated habitat; material: faeces | place: Denmark | collected 2008/2010 | reverse complement strand
TTGGTTGTTAATATCCTGAGTAACCTGAACTGCCTTTGCAATGGCAGCATCCTCTGAAAAATTGTCGGGATGCCACTGCTTGAGTAATCTTATGTATTCTCGCTTTAGTTCCTTTACATCGGTAATTGTTTCAAAAAATTTCATAGCCATCATATTGTCCTCTCTTTCGTAATAACTGATTTAATATTTACGATATTATTTTAGAAAATCAGAGAAAAATTATTCAAAACAGAGGGGCAAGTCAGGGGGCTCTCAAATCGAAGGGAACCTGTTATACTGTGGAAAATCACAGGAAAAGGGGCGAAGATATGCAAGATTGGGAATGGATAGAGTTGTTTAAAGATTCAGTAGCAATGCTTCAGGAAAAGGAAATGAGTCAATTACTGAGACAGGACAGGGTATATGAAGAGAACAGTATAAGAGAAAGTCAGTTAGAAGAAGAATATATGGCAATCAGAGAAATGCTAGGAAAGCATAAAGAGATTATAGATGAATTACTGCAAGTTAGAGATAAGGAAAACTGCGATTGTAATACATGGAGTTTTATTGCAGGAGTGAAATGGGGTTTCAAACTTGCTAAAATCATGGACTACAGTTGAGAAAAAATGGGTGAGAGGTCATAGAACTTGAGCAGTCACCACGAAGTGGCCGAACGAAATTCGGAACGAAGATAAGTGCTGAACATTCAGCGAATGTTCAGTGCGGCATTCCAATGATACGGTTGTATCATTGGAATGTATCGGAGTGTTCCGCACAAGGTTGTCCGAAGGACAAATGTAGGCAATGAGTTGGCTACATTTCCTTGTGAAAGGACCGAATCAGACAAGGATTGTCTGGTGAGGCCACTTCCCTTAACAATAGGAAAAAATACTTGAAATTGTGACTGCGGAAAGGGTTGGATTGCAACACCATGAAGAAAGCCTGTCCTGAAATAATTCAGAATATGTGAAAGATATGCAGAGAGGAGTTGATAGGAAAATACATGGATGAATGTAGATACAGAACAAAAGAAAAATAGGAAAAAGCGGAGGAAAAACACATGAAGATAAGTATAACATATGGATGGAACAGTTCAGAAGAGAGAGCAAAAAATCTCCCTTATACATCTATGTTCCCGAAAACAAAATTCAATGAAAACTTGGGAATCAGCCTACATAAAAGAAATGGCTATGATAAGATTGAAGAAGTTAAATTCTATAAATTCGACTATAAGGAACTATCAGATATGGATATGAAAAAAGAAATTTCAGATATGTTCGAGGGGAAAGGAATTGCGGAAATCAATAAAATTGTAAAGCAGCTGGAAGTGCTTGAATACTTTGGGGTATTTCCAAAACTAGAAATGAGACTTACAGAATGTAAGAATCAGACAAAAGAAGAAATTCTGCAAGAACTTATTCGAGAGATACATGAAAAGGATGAACGAGGACATTTGATTCCAGAATCATTATTATAATATGCAGAAGTGCAAAGGAGAAAACAGTATGATAATCAATGTGAAATTTCATAAAGATAATGCGGCAGAAAATGAAAAGCCAGTAGTAAAAAGTTTCCCTGATACAGAATTTGCTATCAATGTGTTGAAACGAGAATTAAATTGGAATAATTATGACAAGATCGTGGATGTAGAAATTGACTTCTTCCCAACTTATGAAGTGAAACACGATTGGGAGTTCAAGGAAGAAATTCGGCAGATGTTCTTCGATAAGTCTGTAGACGAAATTCAGAAAATCGTGGAACAGGTTGGAGTTGTTACTTATGTTAAAATGCTTGATGTATTTGAAGAAAAAATGTATGTGGCAAAGCAAAAAGAAACAGGAGAGAAGTATGAGGACATCATTCAAGGATTGATAAGAAAAATCTATGAAAAGGATGAACGAGGATATTTGATTCCAGAAGAATTATTGTAGACATTTGGAGTGGAGAGAGGGCTGCTAGTGTGAACTGGCAGTCCTTAAAAAATGGAAAAAATGGAAAAAACTGTAAAATTGTATTGACGAAAAGTGAGTTGTTTGATATTATAAGTACATAGATTTAACCCCTATAAATTTAATAAGACAAAATAAAAACCATTTATATATGAATTTATAAGAAAAGATAGGTTTAGAAATTTAGCTGACAACGCTGGAAGTGCGTCTAAATTTATCAGAACTTGTAGATTGATATATGAATGGTTTTCTTTTGTTTGATTTAAGGGGTTAAATCAGAAAGAAAATAGGGTGTACTTTGACAACTGAATATGGAACTTGTAAAAAAATTAAAACAAATGAAAAGGAGAAAAAGGTATGAATGTAAGAGTGTTAAGAGAAAAAATGGTAAGTGATTATAATTGTTGGATAGAACTTGTAGATGAAGAGGAAGAACTGTTGTATAAAGAGCGTTTAAATTGCTTCATTGAGGAACCATTAAAGGAATATGAGGATAGAGAAATAATGTATGTGAATGTATGGGTTGACTGTGAGGAGGAGAATCCAGATATAGCAGAAGTATTTGAGTCAATTTATATTCGTGTTCATATTGGTAATGATATTCAGGATGATTCAGAGGGTATAACAATCAATGACATGGGGCAAACTTTTGAGTCATGTAGTTATGGAGATATGGATAGTGAGTTGCTAATGGCAATGAGACTTGGTGGTTTGCCACAGAAAGGGAAAATAAGAAATATGTATAATAAATATTATGGGGCAGATGTTGGTTTAATTCACTTTAGAATAGCACCTGACTTTATGATAGAACAATACATAGAAGAAAATGGTCCATATGAGATGGGTGAGGATTCAGAGATATTCTGTTTTGAAGTATCACCATATCAGAGAAGAATGTTCTAAAATATGGGAAAACTTTGATGCGTTCTTTTGGAAAAGGGAGCATTGAAATCCATTTATGAATATAGTATAATCGGCACATAAGGTCGATTATACTATATTCCGAGGCACACTCCACTATCCTCTCAAGGGCAAAGTTGAGTAGTCTGAAAAAGAATAGAAATATGAAAAGAACGACCTTAGACAAGGCAGAAAAGCCTTCGTCAGGTCGTTCTTTTCATATTCAAATAATCTTCTGGAAAAGTACAAGAAACCTTATAAACAGGGCATTTCAGGGAGATAATCAGGAAAAAATATCAGAGGTTATCATCAGGAAATAGTCGGGAAAATATCAGAGAAAAAACAGGGGCGGAAAAGGGAAGAGAGAATACTCGATTTTGTCCTTTGGAGGATAAATGGAATTGTCCCTTGATATAGTATTTTCCTAAAAACCTATTTTTAGGCGTGTACTTTTAGGGAGATTTATTATCTCCAAAAAGCCGATAAACCCAGTAAAATCAATGGTTTGAGAGTTCCTAAAACTATTCCCTAAAAATGCCCTGAAATCCCTAAAAACAGTCCTAAAAACAACTTTTAGGGAAAATGTGCTACTTTTAGGCTTATTTTTAGGAAAATTAGGAGGTAGAAAATTGAGACAGAAGAACAGGAAAACAAGATGTGAAAAGAGGATGATTCCAAAGTGTAAGGAAGTCTGCAAGACCTATGACAAGGTTCAGTATGCTACAGCCGACTATTTAGCCTTGCAAGACGAAATAACCGAAATCAGGTGCAATGTATGGCTAGAGGGGTTAGGACTTGATACAGAGTACATGAGCGACTTTGTATGTGTGAAAAGAGATGGGGACTTACTGGTTCGGGAGTGTGTATTCCGAAAGTATCTGACAAAGCCTATGACTGCACGATTACTGGAAGAATCAAGGAGTTATTGGGAAAAGCATGGCGTTACTGATTGGGGGATTGTTATTGATGAAGAATAGTGTGTATAAAAATGGGGAAACAATACTCCGAGTATTAGAAGTTCGGGGAAATCCGTGTCTTGTGATTGACTGTCAAAAGCAGACCATGCCTTACTGGTCGGTCAGGGAAGAAATTGAGGGGTTAGAAAAGACTAACATAGAATTAAAATCTATGGAACTGGGAGAAGAGGAAAAGAGGGTAATGCACCAGAGGTTCACAATCATTTCTTCCATTCTCCCTGTGATTTCAGAGGAACGAAAGAGGAGCAGAGAGATTCAGAGGGTATCTGAGGAATACCATATCAGCAAGCAGACAGTGAGAAAATATCTGTGTTTGTATCTAGCTTATCAGAATATCGAGATACTAGCACCGAAAAAAGAGAAGAAAGAAAAAGAACTGACACAGGATGAAAGAAATATGCGGTGGGCATTAAATAAATTCTTCTATACGACAGAAAAGAATACTTTGAAAACTGCCTATATCCTGATGTTAAAGGAAAAGTATTGTAATTCTGAAAGAAAACTTGCAGAGGAATATCCTACCTTTCATCAATTCCGCTATTTTTATCGGAAAACAAAAAATATGCAGAACTTCTACATATCAAGAGATGGATTGAAAGCATATCAGCGGAATAACAGACCATGTGTAGGAGATGGGGTACAGGAGTTTGCCGCAACAATCGGAACAGGAATGTTGGATGCGACAGTCTGTGATATTTATTTAGTAGACGAAAGCGGAGATATTGTAGGCAGACCAATCCTGACTGCGTGTGTGGATACCTATTCCAGTCTGTGCTGTGGGTATTCCTTATCATGGGAAGGCGGTGTCTACAGTCTGCGGAATCTGATGTTGAATGTAATGGCAGACAAACAGGAGCATTGCAGAAAGTTTGGAATCACGATAGAAAAAGAAACATGGGATTGTGGAAAGATGTTAGGGAAGTTCGTGACAGATATGGGGACAGAGTATACCTCAGAGACATTCAGCCAGTTGGCAGAGTTGGGGATAACGATTACTAATCTGCCGCCATACAGACCTGAACTGAAAGGACCAGTGGAGAAATTCTTTGATTTAATTCAGGGGTATTATAAACCATATCTGAAAGGGAAAGGGCTGATAGAGCCTGATTACAGGGAAAGGGGTGTCCACGATTATCGGAAAGATGCGTGTCTTACAATGGATGACTTTGAGAAGATTGTCCTGTATTGTATTCTCTTCTATAACGCCCAAAGGATTCTTGAAAACTTCCAGTATACAGAAGAGATGTTGGAGAAAAAGATAAAGCCTTATGCCAATGAGATATGGAATTATGGACAGGGGCAATCAGGGGCGAACCTGATAGAAGTGACAGAAGAACAGTTGGTACTTACCTTACTTCCGAGAACAACAGGAAAGTTCTCACGATATGGCTTGAAAGTGAATACAATGCGGTATCATCACGATAACTATGCAGAGAAGTATCTGAGGGGAACAGCGGTAACAGTTGCCTACAATCCAGAGGATGTGAGTTATGTATGGGTATTGGAAAATGGGAACTATGTGCGGTTTACTTTGATAGAATCCAGATATAAGGGAAAAGATTTGACAGGGGTTCAAGAAATGCAGGACAGTCAGGGAGAACTGATAGGGAAAGAGAAAGAACAGAAGATACAGGCAGAGATTGACCTAGCGAACCATATACAGGTCATTGTCAGCCATAAGGAACAGAGCAATGGGAAAATCCGAAATATCCGACAGAATCGGAAGAGGGAACAGGAAAAGAGACATAAAGACTTTGCAAAGGGGGTATTGATGTAATGAATGAGATTATCCGACAGTTACCGAAATTAAAAACAGGGGAAGAATTAAAACAAGCCCTTACAGTATTGCCAGAGTATGAGGAACATATCTGTGAAGCGGATGCCAGTATACGCTTAATGGCACTTTCGGATATATATAAGATTTATCTGCCCTCTTCCATGACTACAGAGATTTACAGTAAAGTATACTTGTCCATGCTCCGCTCCTTGCAGAAGAAAAACACAAAGTCAGCGGTCATACAGAGAAATGAAAACTACAGGCGGATACAGAACCAACCCTATCGAGGTATTATAGGGGGAAGTGATTCCTTTACTATCATAGGCAATTCAGGAGTAGGGAAAAGCAGTGCAATCATGGGAAGTATTGGAGTTGCAACCGATAATCTTATTTTAGAGATAGAACACCCCTATATGCGGATAATTCCATGTGTGATTTGCCAATGCCCTCACGATTGTTCTGTCAAAGGGTTATTATTGGAAGTATTAAGAAAAGTAGATGAAATACTGGACAGCCAGTATTATGAACAGGCAATCAGGGCGAGGGCAACAACAGATATGCTTATAGGATGTGTCAGTCAGGTGTCTTTGAACCATATCGGACTGCTTGTGGTGGATGAAATTCAAAATGTCTGCAATCATAGGAATGGTACGAACCTTGTTTCCATGCTGACGCAGCTTATCAATAATTCAGGAATTAGTATCTGCATGGTGGGAACTCCTGAATCTACAAAATTCTTTGAGAAAGAAATGCAGCTGGCAAGGCGGTCATTGGGATTGCAGTATGGAGCATTGGAATACAATGAGTATTTCAGGTATCTTTGTGAGACTGTCTATTCCTATCAATATGTGAAGAATCGGACTGAAATTTCAGATATGGTAATTGAATGGCTGTATGAACATTCTTCGGGATTGGTTTCGGTTGTTATATCCCTGATACATGATGCCCAGGAGATTGCGATTATGACAGGGAAAGAAGTCTTGAATATAGAGACACTGGATATTGCTTATCAGGAAAGAATGAAGATGCTGCATGGTTATATCCAACCATCCATACTGACGAAAAAACAGACAACAACAAAGAAAAAAGCGGAAAAGAAGAGAAAACAGGACAAAACAGAGGAAAGGGAAACGATACAAAGAGAATCAGTAAACCTGTACGAATTAATCATGGATGGAAGAAAGAATGGGGAAAACATTGTGGAACTGTTGAAAACTTATGTGAGTGTACTGGAGGTATGTGTATGACTGCTTATTTTCCAGAACTTTATGAGGATGAACTGGTATACAGTATCTTGTCCAGATATGTCATACATAAAGGGATTGCGGTATACAGAAGTGCTGCGGAAGAACTCTTTGTGAAACCAAAGGAATTTCCTGATAAAGAATTTATCAATGGACTACAGCCTGAGATATTAGAACGCTTGTGTAAAGGAAAGCCATTGGAACAGATCATCATGGAGCATACCATGACACCTTATTATATCCGATTTCTGCCACAAGAAAAGCGGGATAAAGCAAGAGAAAATATTGTGCAGATGGAGGGGAATTATAGGAATCTCCTAGCCATTCCCAAAATGAGACTGAACAGGAAAAAATATCTTCGGTATTGCCCCCAATGTGTCAAAGAAGATAGAGAAAGGCATGGGGAAACTTACTGGCATAGGAAACATCAGATATATGGAGTGGATGTGTGTTCGGTTCATGGATGCAGATTGGAAGAAAGCACGATAAGGAATGATACAAAGACAAGCCCTGAATTGATTACTGCGGAGAGTGCAGTGGAAGAAAAAGAAGTTCGGTATGGGGCAGAAGAAGAGACCATATTTGCAAGATATATCATGGAACTTCTGGACAGGGAAGTTCTATGGAAAAATGAGGTGGATGTGGGAACATTCCTCAGTGCAAAGCTGTCGGAAAGTAAATATACATCTATCAGAGGAAAACAGAGAAAACTTACATTATTATTTTATGATTTCAAAATAAAATTTGAGTATTGTCAGGAGGGGATTGTGGAACAATGGCAGATAGAAAAGGTGCTTGCAGGACATCGGAAGAATCCATTGGAAATTTGCCAGATTGCATATTTCTTGAATATCCCTATGGAGGAATTGATAAATCCGAAAGATATGGGGAATATGGAAGAGAAATTTGATGAAAAAGTGGTGGGAATGATTCGTGATGGGAAAAGCCTGAATGGAATTGCAAGGGAATTGGGAGTTTCTTCTGCTACGATTCGTAAAATCAGTAGGAAAAAGAATGTCAGAAGTAAAATGACAAAAGAGAAAACAGAGGTGGAAGAGAAAGAATATCAGGCAAGAATACAGGAAGAGAGAAAATTCTGGAAAAGTATCATGCAGAAAAATCCTGATACCAGTTATACCCAACTATGCAAAAATCCTGAATACCGCTATCATCTTATGTGGCTTAGAAGAAATGATGAAGAATGGACAAATCAAAACTGGATGAATAAAAAAGTGTATAAACCATTAAGACAGGATTGGGAGAAGATAGACAGGGAAACACTGCCTTTGGTAAGGGATGCTATTTGTAAACTGCAAGGAACAGAAGATGAAAGACCGAAAAAAATTACCTGTTATGCGGTAGGAAAGATATTAAAACTTCCCAGTAAGCGGTTGGACTTACTTCCTATGTGTAAACAGGAGATTCTGCAATATCAGGAATCGCAAGAAGAATATTGGGCAAGGGAATTGATTTGGACAATCGAGGATATACAAAAAAGAGGGGAAACAGTCAATTATGAAAAGGTCAGAAAAGTTACCAATATGAGAAGAGAATATATCAATGCCTGTTACCCTTATGTATGCCAGTCTGGAAAGCAACAGATTATTGAAATAACAGAAAAATTGATGAAGCATTAAAAGTGTAAAAAGTGAAAGGAAGAAGGTAAATCGCCAACTTCTTTTCACTTTTAAAAATGCCAGAAACCCTGATTCTATAAGGGTTTGAAGGCAATTTGACATAGGACATTTGAACATCAAAATCTATAAAAAAATGAAAAATCAAACCAGTAAAGAGGAGAAAGCCAAAACTTACCAAAACATATTGATTGTTGCGACAGCAACACCGATTGTATCTTATTTCTCTTGTGAACAATAAAAATATTCTAATCTTGCAAACAAAAGAAATAAGGTGTCTTATGTTTGGCTATGCGTTGCCCCACTCCTTGCTGAGCAGTTCATAAATGAAAAAATAGTCAATACCGCTGTCCAGCCATTTGCGAAAATGGTGTCCATAGAAATGGTAGGTATCTCCTTTGACTTCTTTGGTTCGGATAATCTCATAGTAACTGTTCAGAGTAAAACCGAATTTGTTCATAAATGCTTCAATCCTGTTTGTAGTAGGAATGGAAAGAAACATGGCAAGGGCAAGATAGAAAAAGGTGTCTTTGGGATAAGGCTTTGTCTGTAAATCAGTAAATTTCGCATGATGATAAGACAATCCGAGAAAAAACTGCCTTTCGCTGTATTTTGCTTTCTCTGCCTTAGTTTCTGCATAAGGCTGGTCGATTTCAAAGAAGTCATGGAAAGAAAGGGTACTGCCTGCCCTGTATACTGTATCATATACATTAGTTACCACTTCTTCAATAGCGGCAAGCCTGTTGGAAAAATTATCAGTCTGTGCAATATCATCATATAGGACTTTCTCTGTATCAAAACCTTTGATAGCAAATTTACTGAAATTGATGTGACAGTCAATCCGACTTCTAGCCTCTTTCATAGGGGATAGGTAGGCGAAAAAGATTTCATCCTGTATGAACTTCAAATCTTCTGTAACAGTTAATTCAGGCTTGTAGTCAATAAAATCATCATAAATGTCTATCAGTTCCTCAAAAGATTCTTCCAGCTCTTCTTGTGAGATTACAGACCGCCTTCTTCGCTTTGGTGCTGTTGAAGTTAAAGTGGCAAACTGCATAATAGCGGTATCATCCAGAACAGGGAAGGTGGCAGGTACATCCTGAAAATAACCTTTGTTTTGCAATGACTGTATGATCAAATCAGAGGGGATTCCCTCGATAAAATAATGAGGTTTCGCTGTTCGGTATATGATTAAAGAGGATTCAAACTGTGGATTGTCTGTGATTCCAGTATCTATAAAATCCTCTACAGTCTGTTGAAATTCTTCTAAATCGTTCTGTAATAAAAGTTCTCCCAGTTTCTTGTTGTAATCTTCCAGTTTATGATATACTTCAACGAGAGAGAGATTTCTGTAAATGTCGTTCATCGGTAAGAACCTCCTTTGAAATCATTATACCTTAATTCTGAAAGTGAGGGAATAAATTTATGATCCAGTTGATTGTTCATTATATAAAAGAAAATACAACAGTTTATTACGAAGAAGAAAATAGAGAGATGAAAAAAGTGGAGAAATTGTCAGAAAGTGGGGATAAGCCTTATGAATGGTACTTCTATAATGAAGTGGCAGAGCAAAGGTTTCTGAGTGGCTATATTTATGAAGAAATAGAGGGGATACCAGCGGAAAATATAGGGCGGATACATGAGAATGTGTATCTGAAACAGAAATTGTAAAATTATATTGAAAGTATAATATAGAAATAAGAAACAGGCAGTCACTTGTGGCTGTCTATTTGTTTGCTCTGATTCCAGTTATAAATCTTCTGGTTGTATCTATGATATAGTGTAAGGCTTGCCTTACCTTAATTCATAGAAAAGGAGGCTTATTATGGCACAGAAGATTAAACACTGGTATCCGAAAGATGAAAGATTCTTTAAGGTACTTGCCTGTTCAGGGGCAATCCAGAGCCAGTCCGCCAATCGGATAGATATTTCCAATAGCAGATTAAAAAATTATGTACGAGATGGATATATCAAAGAAGTTCCATTCCCCTCTGGAAAGCATGGACAGATAAAGAGCAACCGCTGTTATATTTATACAAACAAAGGGAAAACAATGGTTCGTGACAGGTATGGGATTGAACGAGTACAGAACAGTAATGCAATGGAGCATAATTCCAAAGTGGCAGAATGTATCTGCAATCTGAACAAGTCGGAAATAGATACAATCAAAACCGAGTGGGAAATTCGGGAAATGTGGGAATCAAGACTGGATGAATTGTCTGAAACTGAGAGGGACAGGTGGGAAGAAGAAATAGAAAAGGGGCTGCTATCAGCGGTGGATGTTGTTTATACAACAGGTACAGGAGATATGACAGGGATTGAGGTTACAACAAATTCTTATGGAGAGGCAGAGATTGAACAGAAAGAAAACTGTGGTGAGTTGCTACAGATCGAAGTTCAATATGTGCCAGTTCGGTAAGAATGAAGAATGTAAAAGCGGTTACGAAAACAAAGGAAGAAAAAGACAGATGTATTCGTGAGAATAAAATTGTCTTAGATTATGCTTATTATGTGTGTGGCGGATTCTTCCTGAAACCACAACTTACCTCTATCATCTCCAACATATCAAAAATACCGCCAGCGAAAATCAAAAACATGATAGGAGAGCTGCAATCGAAAGGACTGCTCATTCAGAAACAGGCAACTACAACAAAGGCTCGTCTGTATGTAATGACAAATTATGCAGTTGCCTGTTATACAGGAACAACCAGTCAAAATGCAACTTCTGTCAAACTTAACCCTCAGAAAATATGGCTCAATCTGTTCCGACAGGAATATATCATCCGAGAGATACTTCCGAAAGTTGTGGGAAAGGTACATAACCACAGGGAATTATTGAAATGGATGGAAGAACGATTTATAGATATATACCGAGTACAGAATCAGGAGAAAATCTACTTTCTGTATCATCAGTTCTATCAGAAATTTCCAGTATTAAATAAGAAGAGTGACAAGGTACTTCCGCAAGGAGAATTTACAAATGATTATTTAGCCGCTGCGGCAGAATATCATGATTATCTGTTACATTTCCTGAAAAACTCAGAAAAAGCGGAGAAGTACAAAGGCTATGAGGGATTCAAGGAGAAAAAACAGTTGAACACAGCTCTCTTTGATAAGGAAGAGGAAAAGAATAAGAACTGCTTTCAGTTCTCGCAAATGATAGGACAGGGATTCTTCTTAACCTCCTTATTGAAAGGAAATGGTATTGAGGTAGGTCTGTTTGATACTTACAAAAATCTGCAACTTTCCAAAATCTATCAGAATGGAATTTATATGCTGTTTATGTTTAAAAGATATTTGGGGATTCTGCCTATACTCAGGCTGACAGTTTATGTTCGTGACGAATCGACAAAGGCACGACTGGAAAGAGAAGAGGAAAGAAAGGCTTATCACTATCTGGAAAGGGAATCTTCTGAATATAATAAAAGAAAAGATTTCTTCTTTCGTGCGGGTGTCCTTGCATGGGAGAATAATTTGAAAGTGGAATATAAGGTATACAATATAGAAAGAAAATATGGTTTATAATTAGAGATGTAAAATAAAAAGCTGCCCTGTTCATACAGAGTAGCTTTCTTTGATTAGATTTCAACTGTTTCATTATCTTCGTCAGGTGCGGAATCGGTAGCAGATTCTTCCTCAGAATCCATGTCGGAAAATTCCTCAGACTGCTTAGTTTCCAAATCCTGTTCTTCTTCAGTGACAAGTTCAGGAGCTTCTTCGCAAATAGGCTCTTCTGTCTCTGATTCTGCTTCTTCCATATCTTCGGATGGTTCACTTGGTTCCTCCTGTGTGACAGGAAGTTCAGGGGTGTCGGATTCGGTCTTGAAAAATTTCGTGTAACTTTCTGAAAGGGCAGTATCCCGCAACTGGATATTGATTGCCTTCGATACACCGCTGTTGGCGGCATCATTGTAAGCATCAGAAATACTTGTTTTATCCAGAGTACCGAAAAACTCTTTCAGCCAGTCTGCAAAAAATTCTTCTGTGATTTCTGAATCGGATGCCAATTTGAAAAATGGAACAAGGGAAATGAAATGTGTCTCTTTATATAATTTAGAGGCTAGTTTCTTCTGTCCTCTGTCCATTAGAACTTTATGTACATCCATAGCATAGTCCAAAACTGTTGCCAGTTCAAAAGCCTGTTCTTCAGTAACAGAAACTGTCTCCAAAAGCGGATTGAAGATCCTGCTTTCAAACGATACATCAAAAATAGACTGATTCAGCATACACCAGACTTTCATTACCAATGTGACCTGATTCTTGTTGTCCCTTGCTTTCTCAGTGAGCATTTCGTTAAAAATGTCGTGAGCGCCAATTTCCAACAGTTCTTCAAGGTTCTGGCAAGAAGCAAGGGTACGAGACTTCGTGGAAAGTGGTTTCCCATTGTTCAGGCGTCGGAACAGTTCCTTTTCTTCCTCTGGGGTTAGGTTGCTGTAGTAGACAACTGTAATCGTGACACCTTTAATCAGGTCTTGCAATCCCTCTGGAAGTTCTCTGAACAATTTCCCACTAATATCAATCGTCTGTTCCTCATTCAATACTTCATCAAAATAGGTTACTGGCTTTAATTCCGACAGGGCAAATTCATCATTTAAGAATAAAAAGATACTGGTTAATCTCTGTTTGCCATCCAACATGGAGTACACTCTTGATGATTTGTTCCCCTCATCATCCTCAAATCGTTTTGCATAGACTTTGGGAATGTCATAGCCCTGAATAATAGAATCAATAAACAGGGACCGCCTTGCTCGTTCCCAAACATCTGACCGCTGTACGATATGTTTCAGATTAATCTTCTGATTGTGAATCATAGTGCTGATTTGCTTTGCTGACCAATTAATAGTTGAATGTTCTAAACTCATTGTTCTTCCTCGCTTTCGTGTGTGTTTTGAAAAGTTTCATTTGTAAAGTTTCTTAGTGTTCACTGGGAAATAAGACAGTTGTAACAGGTAACAGTTCATCCTGAGATTCGGGTTCTCCATAGAGTTTTATATAGGAATCTCTTGGATAAAAGTCTGTCATCAGCCATATCTCGCCTACTGGCGAATGATATGCTCCGAGTACCTGTTCCTGTTGTTCCAGTGCCATGAAATTCACTTCCGCATCCTCTTTGCAGAGGATTCCCCAGTCATTTGCCTTAAATTTCTCCAGTATATCCTGAATCACAAAATGCATAGAGGGAAAATCCGCAAGTGCTTTCCTGATACCATTTGTCATTACAATCTTTCCTAAATTTCTCATCTTTCGTTCTCCTTTCGTGTGAGTCAGAAGTTATTCTGACAGTCTGTGATTCCTCTGTAATCACCTCTCCTAATCGCTGCAAAGCGAACCTGTGGACATAAAATATTTGTCTTTATATTGTAGAAATTTGTTTCGGAAATATAACTGAATGTGCAAAAGTGTCTGCTGGAGCAGACGAAATGACATATTCATGCATTGGGGTGGAATTTATAATTGAGATGTAAAAACAAAGAGAAAAAAGTTTGGTGGTACTTCCTTATGGAATAAAAAATGAAACGATTTCTAAGATATTAAGGCAAGGGGTGCAGAAAGTGAAAGGGAAACAGGAAAGTTACATAGTTGCTTTCACTTTGAAAAACTCTTGAAACCCTGATTCTATAAGGAATTGAGGGCAATCTGATATAGGATATTGGAACATCAAAATCTATAAAAAACTAAAAGTCAGACCAGTAAAGAATAGAATACCATATCCTACCAAAACATATAGATTGTTGCGGCAGCAACACCCATTGTATCTTAATTCTCTTGAAAACAATATAAAAATTATAACTTGTAAATAAAACAAAGAAAGTGCCTTATGTCTGGCACAATAAATACGAAAGGAAAGAATATTATGACAGGAAAACAGTTTAGATATTTAAGATATGAAATATTAAAAAAACAGGGAAAGAAATTAAAGTATCAGGACTTGGAAGTAAGGGAACTTGAATTTGAAAAAAAGATTGCGGAAAAGGATAATATAGAGAAATTTGCAGAGATTGTGGAAAATAATCGTGGAAAAGAATTATTGATGATTGCGGGTACTGGAACAGGAAAAACCTACACAGTCAATAAGTACATGGATGAACTGTATGCAAAAGAGAAAGGACAACACAGGATAGAACTTATTGGGGTTCCTTCTACAGCACGGCAAGCAGATTCGTAACCTACAAGGAATACATAATCAAGAGCTTGAA
>OGOI01001401.1_pt1 | contig 14687 bp, 15 predicted proteins | sample 1552631 | NCBI WGS metagenome assembly OGOI01 (sample SAMEA2580204, study PRJEB22360) | human gut metagenome | biome: human gut; feature: human-associated habitat; material: faeces | place: Denmark | collected 2008/2010 | reverse complement strand
CTCGTCGCTGGCGGCTGGAACCGCGATGGGCTCGCGCTGCGCGGCGCGGGCGAGCTCATCAAGTCCGCACCCGCGGAAAAGCATCTGCTCATCCTGCTGACCGACGCCTCACCCGACGACAGCCACAAAATCCTGCCGAGCGGCAAAGTCCCGCTCAGCCGCGACTACGACGGGCAGATCGGCGTCGATGACACGGCGGAGGAGGTGCGCGCCCTACGCGCGCAGGGCATCCGCGTCGCCGCCGTCTTCATGGGTGAAAACGCGAGCGTTCCCGCCGCGAACGCCATCTATGGCCGCGACCTTGCGCGCATTCGCCGCATCGACCAGCTCGCCGCCGCGGCGGGTCGGCTCATTCAGGATGAAATCCGCGAACTCAGCAGCTGACAAAAAATCCCGAAAGATGATCTTTCGGGATTTTTTCATAGATGATGTTGTAGCGGACATTGCAAAGCGGGACGTTGTTATTCCCCCATCTCATCGTCAAAGTAAGGAACAGTTCATTACAGCAAATCGGATACTATCTATTCCGATCCTTTCTCTTTTTTGCGGCTACAAACCCAATCAAGAACGCCAGATTCATAAAAAGCACAATGATGCTACCTTCGATTTTACAGCTGCCGCCGGACAGAATCGGATTGCCGTGAATCGTCATATCAAACAAGTGAGGATAATCTTCCGCCAGAGAGGCTCCTCCCAGAATGATCGCGCCCACACCGTTCCACAAAAAATGGATCACGATCGGCGCGATCAAGGAACCCGTGTATTCCAAAACCGCCGTCATAAAAAGGCTCATTGTGATGACATTGAGCACAGGAAGGATTCCTGCCTCAAACGCGCCGCCGTGCGCAAATGTAAATAAGCCCGTAGATACGATAATCGCGGCGGCGATGCTACCGTTACTTTTTATCATCTGGTATAAATAGCCGCGAACCAGCATTTCCTGCATAACGGTATTGAGAAAAGCCGCAAGCAGCCACAACCACAGCATAGCGATTTGATTTTTGCCCTCTATCTGTACAACTCCGAGGATAGATAATATCCCCACAGATGCCCCCAGCCAAATCGTCCCTGTTACGCCGCCCAATATGATGTTATAAACAGGCTTCCCGGTCAGATGTAATCGTATCTTTTTCTGATCTGCCAGCCAGAAAATAAGTGTGATCGCAATAACGGACAAAAGCGGGATCAGTTCTGCCCAAAATCTCCAGATTACCGCACTTGCGGTATCCGGTATCGGGATAACCGATACGCATATGGCCCAACCCACAAAAAAGATGATCGTCTTTATTGATACCGATAGAACTTTTTTCATACAATACACTTCCCTGTCCAATTCAAACATCAATGTGTCAACGCAAAAAGCCCGCCGCAATTTGACTAAAATCACGGCGAGACTTATGGTGGAGTATCCCCATCAAAATCCGAACTCAACGCCGACTCGATCTCTTCAAGCGAGATCGTCTGCGCCCCATGTTGATAGTTATAGGTCAAGACCAGTTTATCATCGAACACATACACTGCGTTCACAAACGTGTCAATCAGGCGTTTCTGAAACTCACGGTTTGTCGGATCACCATGACGGAACTGCTCAAACCATGCTGTCATCTGTTCGCGGTTCAGCTTTGGCTTTTGCAGTTCAGCGGTCTGGATATTCACAAGGATTTCTTCTTTTCGTGCTTCCAGTTCATCAAGCCGCTGTTTGGTGGACGGCGTGAAAATGCCCTGCTCGATTGCTTTCAGAATGTTTCCAATGGAAGACTCGGTTTCCGCAAGCTGTGAGCAAAGCGCAGGGGTTGTTGTGTCTTCCTGCTCCTGCATAACAAGAATTGCGTCAATGAGCCTGTTGATCTTTTCTTCATCCATGACGCGCTGCATGGTCAGGCGGACAACAACACGTTCAATCCAGTCTTTACGAACAGCCTTCTTGTCGCAATCCTTCAGGCGCTTCGCACCGCTGCATTTGTAATAATAGTGCATAGCGCCGGTATGGCTCTTGCCGCTTTCACCAACCATCATGCGCTCACACTTGCCGCAAAACAGCTTTGTTGTCAGCAGATAGTCCTCTTTTGCTTTTGCCATTGCGGGAGCATGGCGATTCTTCTCCATGCGTTCCTGCACACGGTTGAACAGGTCTTCCGGAACGATAGCCGGAACGCCGCCCTCAATTGCAACGTCCTGATAACGATACTCGCCAGTGTATTTGCGGTTTTTCAGTAGAGAGCTGAAACTATTGATATTGAACGGCTGTCCCCTTTTCGTTTTAAGTCCGCGGGCATTGAAATCCTCAACAATAGAACGAACCGATTTGCCGTCAGCATACTTCTCAAATACCTCAACCACTAATGGCGCAGTCGTAGGATCAATCGCAAGCTTCTGCGCTTTCTTGTCCAACAGATAGCCGAGCGGAACGCCACCGCCATTGTTTTTCCCTTTCAGCGCGTTCTCTTTCTGTCCGCGATGGATTTTCTCTGATAACTCAGCAGAATAGAACTCAGCATAGCCTTCCAGCATCGCTTCCAGAATGATTCCTTCCGGACCTTCGGAGATATGCTCTTTCGCAGAAACAACCTTTACACCATTCTTTTTCAGAATGTGCTTGTAGTGTGCGCTGTCGTAACGGTCACGGGAAAAGCGGTCGAGCTTCCATACAAGGACAATCTCAAACAGCTCTTTTGCGCTGTCCTTGATCATGTGCTGGAACTCCGGTCGATCTGCCGTTTTTGCAGATAATGCCCGGTCAATATACGTTCCAACGATGGTCATATTGTTGCGTTCAGCATATTCCCGGCACTCACGGAGCTGACCTTCAATGGATTCTTCGCGCTGGCTGTCTGAGGAATAGCGGGCGTAGATAACAGCGTTCATTCTTCATCACCCTCGTTGCCTTCGCCGCTTTCTAACGCAAGCTCTGTCAATTCACGCAGCTTGTTTTGCAGAAGCGTCTTGTCGGGAAGACAAAGCCGATAATCTGCAACAAGTGTGGGCGACATACTGCGGCTTAAAGCATATTCGACAACCGCGTCATCCTTGCTGGCGCAAAGAATAACGCCTACACTTGGATTTTCATTTGGCTTCTTCACATCGCGGTCAAGTGCTTCGAGATAAAAATTGATCTGCCCGATGTGTTCCGGCTTGAATTTTCCAATTTTCAGTTCAATCGGGACAAGGCAGGAAAGCGCACGGTTATAAAACAGCAAGTCGATGAAGAAATCTGTATTGCCGACCTGAACACGGTACTCCTCACCGATAAAGGTAAAGTCCCGACCAAATTCAAGTATAAACTGCTTCAGATTTTCGATGATTGCTTTACGGAGATTCTTTTCAGAAAATTGCTCCGGCAAGTCCAGAAACTCAAGCACATAGGTATCGAGGATGCTTTCACGCACATCATGCGAAACGGATTCAGGCATCGGCTTCTTGGCAGAAATCATTGAACGCTCATAGTACGATGTGCCGATCTGACGCTCCAACTCACGTTTGGAATAATGTTCCTTCGCACAGAGCGCCATGTAAAAATGCCGTTCATCTGCCGTCTTGGAGCCAGACATAATAAGCAGATGGTTTGTCCAGCTGATTTGTGTCACCAGTGGTGTCACAAATTCATCGTCCTTGTAAGTCTCGTAGAATTGCTTCATACGATAGAGACCGCGACGATTGAAACCCTTGATGTTGGGGTTCTCTTGCGCAATGTATGCGGCAACTTCGTCAATGATCTTATCGCCAAAGCTTGATGCAGAACAAAGCTCTGACAAATACGCACCGACGCTCCAATACATCTGAATAAGCTCTGCATTGACCGCTTTCATGGCGCGGCTGCGGGCGTTGTCGATGATATGGATGACTTCATCGAACTGTCCCGGATTATGGGTTAATTCATTGCTCATATCTTCGCCTCCCCAAGCATTTTCAGCATTGCTTCTTTCAGCTTTTCGTTCATCGGTGATTCCGGATCGAAGCACATCTCAACGAACTTTCTCAGTTCAGGATTGTTCGCGTCAACCGGAGGTTTCGCTTCATATAGCTTGCCCTGTGGATCATCGCAACGGGCGAAGATGTAGTCCATTGAAACGTCAAAGTAGTCCGCATACTTGCACAGAAGCTCAACTGTCGGAGTTGCCTGACCGTTTTCATAGCGGTTGATGCTGGACTGTGTAGAGCCGATCACATCGGCAAATTTTGATTGGGATAAACCAATACCTTCCCGCAATGCGCGAAGACGCATACCCAGTTGTTTCATGCTGTTCAACCTCCAATTCGGGTTAAGTATAGTATAATCAAAATCCGAGCAGATGTCAACCCGGATTTTGAAACTTTTGCGTAAATGATAACCTCAAAATTACCTATCGATAATCTTTATGTAGCAGTATCCACCTGAATATCAGGAAATAGGGCTGCCAAGTTTTGCCTCAAGGTCGAGTGTTTAGGTACCTCTCGGATACCATAGCCCATAATACTTCCCATTGCACTATGCCGCAATTTCCTGTAAATGTAGTCATTATACATGTCTGTCGCAAAGGCGTAATTGTCCGGTGCAATGAAGGATCGTCGCAGGTAACCGTACATAGCTCCAACAGCATAATCCGCAAGTTGAATACCTGCGCTCTGGTTGCTGCTCTCAGTTAAAATGCTGTGATATACATTTCCGTAGTTTCGGATGAAGTCACCATTTACAGTAAATTCATGGCAAACAGCTTTGATCTGTTTTATAGTTTCCGTATTTAACTCATCCATAATGAATACAGCGAACTCATTGCGTGGACGCAAGTCCATCTGTACGCGCTGAAAAGCTTCCTGTAAATGAAATTTGTATACATGCCGTTCTTCCAAAAGGCAGTATTGTTCATAGACGTTGGTGATGGTAAATATGTATTGAAGGGAATCTTTCTGCGACGCACACTCGAAAACTTTCCTGTAATACCCTTTTAGACGGTCTTCAGTTATAGCAGCAATTGCAGGAGTGCGGGGGCGGTTGCGCAGTTTTTCCCAAAGGTCACTCCATTTTATTTCTTCACCAACCGGTATTTCATACATACCATTGAGTGTCTGCATTTCCTTTTGGAACTCCATGTAGTCATCCATAGAGATCATCACATTGGAACGTACGTAGAAAGGATGCCGCCTGCGGAACTCAGGCGTTGTTTGAGCCTTGTATGCACCGGCTTCATCTGTAAATATTAAATAATGCATATCGGGGCCGTTACCTCTCTATTTTTAGACGATTGTTTTTTGAATGTCAGCCAGACGTACATCCAAATCTCTGATTGCGCCATAAACGGCAGAGTTCAGTTTCCGAAGTTCAGAGTGTACCGTTGCAAATTGCTGTGCAATTTCTTTGGAACCGGGACAGTCTATTTCGATCATCTCCACAAAGGCGTGAAGTGCATCGAATTTTTCACTCATGGCAACAGAGTCATAGCCGAAAGCCTCACGGCAATACTGATCGGGGCTAAAAGAAAGTGCTTTGTTGAATGTGCCTTGATGTATTTCAACATTGATATTACTGGCGTGGATGCTCATGTCATAGTAAAAATCGAAAATTTCTGGTTTCCCATCGAATCTGTCAAAATGCAGCCGGGTCATCTGATGATAATCATTCAAGTACACCTTCAGCAGTCCGGTCAGATTCTGGAGCCATTCTTTTTTCGATTGCATCCGCACGATTGATATTTGCTTTGCTCCTCCGATCAGGCAAATAACCAAACCTGTAACCAGTCCTGCAAAAATGTTCGTACAGATAGAAGACCAGAACGGCTGTGCATCTTTGAAAAGCCATGAAACAAAAAGCATCAGCACCGCCGAAGCAGCAATAACCAGACATACCCAGATGTGTGAAAAGCTAAGAATAGCCTTAGTGAAACGCCACCACTCAGTCTCTCTCTGGATGACACCCTTTTTATTCTGTGGTTTTGCTGTTTTCATTATCTCACCTTACTTTAGCCCTGCTTTGTACATTAATTCCTCAATTATTACCCGGTATTTCAAAATATGGGGTTTAATATCGCCTTGTGTGCAGTTGTACCATATTTTGTGAGCAGAATAATTTCCCAAATCCTTAAATAGCATCATGTCTTTTCGGGTATTCGACGAGAGTGTCAGTGTAGCGTTCTGCTCTGCATTTTTAATCATCTTGTCGAGCGGCACGTGATAAGTGCCGCTTTTATCAGTGATTTCTGCTTCAATATCGGCTTTTTGATACGATAAGACCAACAAGCTTTCTAACAGCCGACGCATCATAACAGCAGTACAATCAAACAAATTGTTCTCATAGCTGGCGTTGATCTGTTTACACAACGACTGGACATTGGGTGGGAGCTTATCAAATAATGCATCCGGCAGTACGGAACCAAGTTGTTCAACGTCCGTCAAATCATCTTCACTCCAGCTCTGGACATCCTTTATCCATTGTTCCATCGTTGATGACCAGTCAGACCAATTTCGAGCGTTGTTCATCATACGGGCAGACTCACCCCGTAAGTCACTCAAAACCATGGATTCAGACCACCCAAATAAGCGAAGTTCCTTTATGTATTCGTGCAGCAATTCGTCAGCTCTGGATGGATTCCAGTAGGCAAACTGTCGCTTTCCTTTGTTTTTGAGGTGATATATTTCCTGATCAATGGGAGATCGTGATTTGTTGTAAGCAATGCCACCCAGCTTGTCCAAAAAATTAGATACAGACTCTCTCGTCAAGCTTCCATCTTGATCGTAGCGGAAGTATGTTGACACGCCAATATCAATACACTCAATCAGCAGTTCATAAGAATATTGCCTTGCTAACTGGGAAAGGTCTGCCATTCCTCGCTCATTCAGCGTATACGGATGTATTTTTTCCAGAATAATGGTTTCTATCTTTTTGCGTGCCATTGATCCTACCTCATTTCAACATATCGCAGGCGGCCAGTAATTCCTCCACACAAGCTACAATGCGTTTCTGCTCAGCCAAGGGAGGTAGCGGAAAGACAAATCTTTTTAGCTTTTCAGCGTTTATATTTGACTGTCCGATAGCATCTGTCTTGACAGCCAAACAATACTTTTTGAAAAAGTGGCTCTGCATAACATAATTCAAATAATCGCTGTCAATCATGATCGGTGTAACTCGAATTAAGTAACCTGCATAGATCGCAGGAATTTCCGCCTTGTAGATTGCTGTTTTCCCAACAAGTTCCTTGCTGTTTGTACGATTAAACAAGAGATCGTTATATTCCAAGTGGCAACGTTCAATGTCATAGTCATTGGATGTGTATACCAAATTAGAATAGTCAATTTTGCCGCCCTGAAGATTTCCCATTCTTAGTACAGCCACCTTGCCAGACGGCGCTGATTTTTCGGAAGTTCCATACTGAATATTTGTACAAGTATCTGCAATAGTAGTCCAAGTCCATGTGTCTGGAATATCGAAAAGCTGATCTTCTTCTGAAATAACAGGAATTATCTTTTCTTTTTTGATCTTACCTTCTGCAATGAGTTTAGCTTTTTCTGCCCGGATGCGATCCAATAGTTCGATTGCAGGCTCATCTGAAGGATCACGTTCCGTCAGTTTCCCCTGTACTGCTTGCTGCAAAATGGATTTACGGAGTTTATCAGGGAATTCAGTATTCAGTGCAGAAATCCGGTTTTCCACCTCGTCATATTCACTCACGAGCGGCAATAGTTCCTCGATTTTGGCAACAATACGTTCCTGCTCTGCAAGGGGCGGAACGGGGATCAACCACTGATTTGTACGTTTTAAGCTCAAAAAAGTTTGATTGGTGGATCCGTTGGCAGAGATTTCAATTTCTGGACGCTTATATTGTAAGTAGTAGTAAAAATATTTGCTTGCTATTGCCGAGTAAAGTCTAAATACAAACAGGTGTCCATCAGTCAGAAGTTTCTTATGGAGAACCGGAACAATTCCCGCTCTTCCTAATGTTCCATGACCAAGAGTGTTGAGCAAAACATCATTTTCCAAAAGAAAATATTTAGGATCAATAGAATTCCAAAACTCGGAAACAGTATATTTGACCTGCGTATAATCCAAGCCTAATTGTTGATTTGCAGCCTGACCAATAACTTCATAGGGCGTAGGTGTTTTTGAATAAACTGGAGACTTTCCACTAAATGCATCGAGACAATAATCGCCTAACCTAACCCACAGCCAATTCTCAGGAATGTCAAACGGAATATCTTCATCACTTATGGTGGGTAGTGGTTTTTCCTTCTTTATTACCCCTTCTTCTACTAACTGTGCCTTTTGCTGTGTAATCTGCTTCAACAATTCAGATGCAGGTTCATCAGACGGATTTTGAAGCACTAATTTTCCCTGAACAGCAAGCTGGAGTATGGAGTTTTTCAGGTCCTGTGCGGTCATGATTCTTTTACCTCCAGCATTGCGGAAATGTCCGCCAAAATGCGGTCAATGTTAGCGTTCAGTTCGGTGCGCTCGGACTGATAGCGGGCAATGAGTTCGGCTGGTTCCAGAATTTCTTCTTCCTCATGGGGGAAAGGACAGCATTTGTCAAAATCGTAATTTAGAGCCACCAATTCATCTACAGTGAAGAATCTCGCCTTATCTTTCCCTTCTACCACAATTGGCTGTTTATCAGCCCACCACTCACGAACCGGATCGAAATGCTTGTCCAACATAGGCCTGGTCTTTGTAAAGCTCTTGACTCCTTCCGGATAATCCAGCCGGTAGAACCAGACGCCTCGGCTGGGAACCCCCTTCTGGAAGAACAACAGATTCGTATTAACGCTGGCATAGGGCTTGAAAACCTGCGGCAAGCGGATAATGGTGTGCAAACCGAACTCATCCAGCATTCTTTTTTTGATAGCAGCCTTTACGCCATCACCGAACATGAAGCCATCGGGAAGAACTACACCGCAGCGTCCTTTGTCCTTCAACAGATACATCATTAGCACAAGGAACAGATCGGCAGTTTCGCTTGTGCGGAATTCTGCTGGAAAATTCTGCTTCACAGCATCATCTTCCGCGCCGCCAAAGGGAGGATTTGCAACAATAACATCAACCCTGTCCTTGGCAGAATAATCCGTTACCGGTCTGTTCAGGGAGTTGATATGACGAATCTGCGGAGTTTCAATATCGTGCAGAATCAGGTTGGTCATAGCCAACAGATACGGAAGAGGCTTTTTCTCCCAACCGAAAATAGTGGTTTGCAGAGTATTAAGCTGCTCAGTCGTTGTAATACTTCCCATGTGCGCAATAGTACTGGTTAAGAAACCACCGGTGCCGCAAGCTGGATCAAGAACGGTCTCGCCCAATTTGGGATCAATTTTCTCAACAATAAAGTTGGTTACCGGACGAGGCGTGTAAAACTCGCCGGCACGACCTGCACTTTGCAAATCTTTGAGCATACCCTCATACAGTTCATTAAATGTATGCTTCTGCGTAGCGTCGATGAAATCAACCTTTTCGTTGATACGGTTAATGAGCTGGCGAAGATAGATACCGGATTTCATATAGTTATTGATGTCCGTAAACACATTACGAATCACAAACTTTTTGAGATCGCCATCAGATACGTCCAGTTTCTTCAATTTGTCGAACAGTTCGTCCACAAATTTAATCAGGGCATCGCCAGTAATACCTTCTTTATCATCCGCCCAATCACGCCATCGGAAGCCCTCTGGGATGGTACTGCCACGGTACTCGGGTCGGAATTCCCACTCCATTTCCTTGGCATCAAAAGCTTTTAGAAACAGAAGCCAGGTGATCTGTTCGATATATTGCGCATCACCGTTCAAACCTGCGTCTTTGCGCATGATGTCTTCCAGTGACTTAATCAAAGCGGACATTGCCATAGTAATTATTCTCCTTTATGCAGCGTAGATGGCAGCCTCCAAATCCTTAATCGCCTGTCGGAATTTCGCAATACCACCGAAAATCGTGTTGACGATATATACCTGAGTTCCATATTGCTTGATAGGATCGACTTTCAGTACATCTACATTCTCTAAATCAGACAAGCCGGAGTCGGCATATTTGGTAAGCAGTGCGTCCAGAATTTCAGCCGCTTTTTCTCCGTATTTGGTGAAATAGTTGCGCTTCCGAACATTATTGACTCGTTCACGTCTGGTAAGCGGTGGCTGGTCAAATACAATATGACAAATCAGGTCAAACGGGTCGAGATCCTGATTGATTTGTTCACAGAGTTCAGAGAACAGAATACCGTGTTCCTCCATCTCCTTGATAATGACTTCCTTACGCTCGGCAGCTCCCCAAGCAGACAGGAAATCATCCAGCGTCGCATACTGATTAAGAACGTTTTTCTTGGTATAGTCAATCAGACTTTCTGTAATGAGCTTGCCATCCCGATCCATGTACTGTACCATCTTTTTGAGAATGGTAACCGGCTCTCCGCTGACCATATATTTTTTCTGCGGGTTAGCCGGCTTCGGGAGCTTGGGTGGAGGATCACCATTGTACCCCTTTGCCGGATCGAAATCCTCATCCTGTTCGCACGGGCCATCGAAATCAGGATCATAGAACAAGCGGGTAACATCACGGAAGTCAAAAATTGTGAAGTAAAGTTTACCAAGATCCTCACGCACACGAGTACCACGACCGATAATCTGCTTGAACTCAGTCATGGAACGGATATTAGAATCCAAAACGATGAATTTAATCGTCTGAACATCGACACCGGTAGATAGTAACTTGGATGTTGTAACAAGCACAGGATACTGACTCTCTACATTACGGAAATTATCAAGCTGATCGATACCTGCTTCATCATTGGACGTAATTCTCATAACATAGCGTTCATCAACTGCCATCATGTCGGAGTTTTCATTCACCAACGCCCGGCGCATTCTGTCTGCGTGTTCCTGATCGACGCAGAAGAATATGGTTTTGTCCATGCGGCAATTATGCTTTTTCAGGTAATCGGACACTGTCTTTGCAACCAACTTGGTACGCTGTTCAAGAACGATCTTTCTATCAAAATCCAGTGCATTGTAAATCCGGTCATCAATCACTTCGCCGTTGTCATCTGTCTGGCCGGTATAAGGAACGAATCCTTCTACATCCTTGTCAAAGAACACACGGATAACACGATACGGAGCGAGGTAGCCATCGTTGATACCTTGTTTCAGGGTGTAGGTGTAGACAGGATCTCCAAAGTAGTCAATATTTGAAACTTCCTTGGTTTCTTTTGGCGTTGCAGTAAGACCAATCTGCGTTGCAGCAGAGAAGTATTCCAAAACCTCGCGCCACTGACTATCGGCTTTTGCACTGCCACGATGACACTCATCCACCACAATCAAATCGAAGAACGAGGGGCTGAACTGCTTAAACAAGCTGTTGGCGTCTTCGTCTTCACCGGTTAATCCCTGATACAATCCAAGATAAATTTCGTGGGCCGTATCAAAGTTCTGCTTTGTTACCCAGGTCATTTTATCCTTAAAGGGTGCAAAATCATTTGTGAAAGTTTGTGAAATCAAAGCAGTACGGTCTGCAAGAAACAAGATTCTTTTCTTAATTCCCGCATTCCACAAACGCCAGATAATTTGAAATGCTGTATACGTTTTACCTGTACCGGTAGCCATCACCAACAGGACTCGATCCTGACCAGCTGCAATTGCCTCTACAGTCCTGTTGATTGCATTGATCTGATAATACCGAGGTTGCTTATTCGGATTATCTACATAATATGGCTCATCTATAATTTTGCTCTGCGCAGGGCCAATGCAGTTCTGTTCTACATACATTTCCCAAAGAGTTTCAGGTGATGGAAACCCATCGAGATGAAGAACTGTTTCCCGTTCGCCCTCTTGTATGTAGCGATTATGGAAAACAAATCCATCTCCATTCGACGAAAAAACAAAAGGCACATTCATCATCTGCGCGTAGTTCAATGCCTGCTGCATACCGTCAGACATAGAATGGTTGTTATCCTTTGCTTCAACAATGGCAATTGGTTTATTGGGTTTATAAAAAAGAACATAGTCTGCCTTTAACGGCTTTTCCCGTTTGCAAACCTGCCCACGAGCAATGATGCGCCCGGCGGTAATGGAATACTCCTCTCGCATTTGAGACATTTTATCCCAACCGGCCTGTTCGATTGCAGGAGTGATATATTTAGTTCGGATGTCGGCCTCTGATAATGTTTTTTTGTCTATTGCCATATACTCATCCTCCTAAAACCTTATAATCTAATCGAAAAATTAATATTCTTGCCTGTTTACGTCATTGTCTGTCGGATCGACGATTTAGGTAGATTCGTGACAAGGGGTCAGTGCGCCCATTCGCACCCGCGAGGTGGAATAGACCCCATTATTTCGAGTTAGAGTCGCTGATAATATCTGCGGCTCATTTTTCATTTTCGACGGGCTTCTTGATATACTTGCCGTTCTTGATTCTCGCGTCCGCTGGCTTCTCTGCGTCCTCTGGAATCCCCCAGACCGAGCCAATGCGGATCGCACCGGGAACGCGCCCCTCGCCGCACAAAATCTGAATACGGCGGGTGGAGATACCCCAGCGTTCGGCGGTTTGCGTGATGGATAAGTATTTCATAATCGGTACTCCTGTCGCAGCTCATTTCTGCGTCTGCTTATAAAATCACAGTATAATTATAATCGTCAAAGCGAATAAAAGCAAGAGATTTCCCGAAAAGTTCAGGAAATACTTTCAAATTCGACACGAAAGGGGTGTGGGGCTTCCCCAACAACAAAAGGAGCAGTTCGGGCGCAGGGCTGAACCGCTCATTTTTCCGGTGTGTACGGACACCGGATGTGCTTGCTACTCTCTCAAATCTCATATCCGCAGATACAATGCGCTCCCGCTTTCGCAAAAGCAGGGGCGCATATTTTTTGAGAATTTCTCATTTCGATGCCTGCGTTTTGAATTAAAAATGTCCGTTGTAAAGTGAGGGGCAACGAATCGCCAATGCCCTCGTCTTCAAAATTTTCTTTTCGTCACTACCAAGTTTTTGAGAAAAAATGTCCGTTGTATTGTGAAAAAGGAAATCTGCCTGAATGAGCAGGAACTGAGCCTGATCCGTCACAAGATGAACCAGCTCGGCACCCGCAATTTCGGCGCATACGCCCGCAAGATGCTCATCGACGGCTACATCATCAAGATCGATTACACCGAGCAGAAAAAGTTAGCTGCTGCTGTCAGCAGGATTGCCACAAACATCAATCACGTCTGCCGCCGCATCAACAGCACCGGACATTTCTACGATGCCGATGTTGCCGAGTTGAAAGAGCGAATGGCTGACGTATGGGAACTGTTGAGAGTACGGCAAAAGGACGAGCTTTGACCACAACGGGCTTTTCCATGTGTGGATTTTCCGTCACCGGTTTTTCAGACGGTGGACAAGCTGACGCTCCGGAGCGTTCCGCAACCGGATTTTTGGAGCACGGATTTCCAAACTGTCACAGGGGATGAAATTCATACCCAAATCAATAAGAAATAAATCAACGCTCAATATAGTCATCCATCAATCCTATCAATACTGGTTTTGATGGATGGGATAGGAGGATTATGTCACAGAAGTTTTTTAAGTTTACAAGCGAGAGCTTGTCGGCATCCTACATACCGTTTCCACGGTTTTTGATGGAGGATAGTCTTGCCGGGCTGTCCAACGATGCAAAAGTGCTGTATGCCTTGATGCTGGATCGGGCGAGCATTTCAAAAGTCAACGGTTTTCTTGAAACTGACGGCACCATCCGAATTTACTTCACCGTGGAACAGGCGCAGAAGAAGCTGCACCGCAGCCGACAATGTGCGACGCGGATATTTCATGAGCTTGAGTTCAGCGGTTTGATCTGCCGAAAGAAACAGGGGCTTGGAAAACCCGCATTGATTACGCTGAATTATCCCTCTAATGCGAAGCTGATTCAGCCGAAGAAAGGCAGCTCAATATTGTCCGGATAAAGGTCGAAAACGTGGCATTTTTCGCCCCACAATCGGCGCGAAAACGCAGGGGAATATCTTTCCTTACAGCAACGCCAAAATGGGCTTATACGCGCTACAGAAGCGATAAAGGAGGTACCATGTGAACGCAGAAAAAACGAATATCCCAAACAGCGTGGATGCAGCCGAAATTCCGGAATACGTCTTCGAATCGCTGGCACGGAGTCTGCTTCCGGTAATTCAGAAGTACTACGAAAGCGAAGGTGGCAAAAAGGCATTTGCCGAATGGAAAGCAAAGAAGGAGATTTCAGACAGTGCATCTACATAAAGAAACCGGGAGGATTGCCATGATCGGCAGTCCTCCCGGCTTTTTCATTACCAGTCTTCAATTTCTTCCATTAAAACAACAAATCCGAACCCATGACCAATTGGTAAAAGGTTCGGATTATATTGTTTTGGTGGAGGCGGCGGGAGTCGAACCCGCGTCCGAAAGCACTTTAACAGGACTTTCTCCGGGCGCAGTCAGGATTTAAACATTCCCTCCGCGCAAGGACACCTGACGGACCTTACGCTTTGGTAGAGTCATGATGCGTGGGCAGGTCAACTCTTTCCCGCCTCACGGACGCCACGTTTACGACGCCTTCCCCGGTCCGTGGCCTCTCCGGTTCAGACGGCCGCCTACTTAGGCAGCGAGAGCAACTTCGTTGTTGTTCTTTAATTTATAAGTTACCCGTTTTATAGAGGCCAGGCGCCTCTGCCCGCTTATCCTGCCTCCACACCCCCGTCGAAACCGGTACGCCCCCGTGTGAGCGGCGCACGACAAGTGCGCCGC